>BNJS01003236.1_pt1 | contig 74834 bp, 118 predicted proteins | sample 8540461 | NCBI WGS metagenome assembly BNJS01 (sample SAMD00202454, study PRJDB9452) | human saliva metagenome | isolation source: human saliva | place: Japan
GGGGCATAATATGTCGGTCTTAATTCCTGCTATTCGACAGGAGTAAGCCTGACTACCGCTTCCATCGGCATGAACTCTGAAAGATGCTATCACCATAGGTTCTCACCCCAAGACCTTGCTATCGGCAGTCTGACAAAGGGTAAGCGCCACTCATATTATATAGAAAATGATGCCACAGATGGGCCGGCCTCGTCATAGATGTACCACCCCTTGTCGGTGGCATGCCATGTCTTGCCAGGCCACTGTGCATCCACGCTCTGCATGACATCGTTCACCACCATTATTGATAAAGCGACTGGCTGTTGAGATGCTTCGTGCGCACTAAAGCCAAGGTGGCGCTCCATTGGGATAGCCATATCCCACCTCCCGAATGGGAACCCATCCAAAGGTCGCTCAAAGAATGGTCCTGCAGGGCATGGGCAGCGCGCTGCCGTGCAATGCATTCTCTTGGGTCTGCCATCCATTCAAAAGCAGTTTGGTCTTTTCAGGTCATATTCTTGTCGTATTAGGCATGAGACACCTGCTCCATCCACCGCCATCCAAGACGTATGCTTGCTTGCGTAGACATAATGGAACGGACAAGAATGAGGCGGAATGTCTGCTAGGATGAGAATTGCACGAGAAGACAATGCTGTGTTCTGTATATCAGTATGAGAGCTGCACGATGGAGTTCCCAACCATATCTGATGAGCCTTGCACTGTCGTGTGATAAGACGACAGCACAGAATACCCTCGCAAGAGTAATCGAGGCTGGGCTGCATTGGGTGAATAGGCAAAAACTCCCGAAGGAGAACCTATCAGCAACTGTTTGCCGATGAATCGGATATGATTGACATACGTGTTCTTCAGAATGTATTTTCCTTTGTTTGGCGAACTAGGGGCTGTTTTGTCTCTGCTACCAGCAACAGATTGAGGAGCCATCCTATACACCCCTAATCAATGCCATCCAAAAGCATCCCTTGTCATCGACCAGCAAGTCATTGAGCACCACACTTCCTCCAAGCACATTCATCAGATTGACCTGGAGTTGGAATGTGTCTTTCACCTTATTAGATATATAGATCTTTCCTTTATTATCATAGGCATAGATATGCTGTTGGCTATCCTTAGCCAACTTGATGTTTCTGCCACTGGCATCACTAAACTGCATATCCGTAGCCAAGGTATAGTTCCGTACCTGTTGACCATTGTACCTGTCAACGCCTCGCTTGGTACTGATCCACATAGCACCATCCTCAGCCTCAACTATCGAATACACACGGGCACTGGAGAGTCCATTGTCCGTATTGAGATTCGACAACATCAGCATATTGCGGGTCAAATGTTCCTGAGCATGGAGCTGCGAACACAGCACCATGCACAAGAGGCACGGAAATCAACCTGTAATCTTAGGAAATATGATAAGCCTTTATTTTTCATTTATCGGTCCAATGTATTACTTCTTCAGTCCCTTGATTTGCTTCTTCGGCGTTATGCCGAGTCCCTTCAAGCTCTCCACCCTGCGCATCACGTTGCCGCTTCCATTGTAAAGCTGCTACCTTGCCTTATCGAAGGTTCCGGAAAGGCGGGTTATCAGATCGCCGATACCCAGGAAGAAGCCGATGGCAAGCCCTATAACGATTCCTATTACTTTTTATGTGAAGTTGTCTTGACTTTTTATTTTGTTAAAATCGAGAGGATTTCTTATCTTTGTATTAGGAAACTAAGCCTCAAATTTCCTCTCATGTACAAAGTACTAGACAAAGATACAATAAAATGAAATTCTACCCTCATTTATCAGTTGCAAAACGTGGATATATTTGCCAAAGTAGACTGTCAGAGGTAATTCCATGCATTCTTTATAAGCTTAAGACCTAAAGTTTCCCACCCCTTAAAACACAGTCTTTTCTCATTCACCTTTGCCTGTGGTTCCCCATATCCATTGAGTTTTTAACACATGGTTAATAGAAGCTATGCAGACTGTCCACATACTTCATCCCATTTTTCCAACGCCTCAGCCATTACAAGGATTTTGGGTTCTTCCGTTAAATGGATAGATTTGTACAATAATTAACTTTTACGGGTAAACAGATCCGTCACCTAATAAGGCAACAACAGAAAATATAACTAACTAAAAATGAGGATAGTAGAAATGGTGAGAAATGATATTAAAAATTCATCCTTACTAAAAACAAAATTTCATCTCATGCATTTAACGGAAGAACCGGTTTTGCTCATCTCTTTGTCGTTGTCGAGATCGTAGCCATAAGCTGTTGGGGCGTCATCCCAAGTGTTTCTCCTAAAACACGAAGAATGCGTTCTGATACGAGGCAAGAACTCGCTTCCATAACGTGAGTGCCATGAGTTCGCCCTCCATATCCGGAAAAGAGTTCGCCCAGGGTTTGATATTCTGTGAACCGCTTTTCCAAAGCCATGACGATATATGTATGGTAACACAGCGTTGCGTCGGCTATCTGACCATTGAAGTCGCAAACCTTGATAACCTACCAACTCGAGATACTGCTTAGTCTCCTTGTTCATCACCTCTATGCTCCATTTTAAGCTATACTTGTGACTAGTCAAATAGAAAACACTCAATCTTACTTTTTTGTGGGTGTAATAAAGGGTGTAAATCGCACAACTTGCTGATTTACACCATTTATTTTGCGGAGAGAGGATTCGAACCCCGATACGCTTTTGAGCGTATACAAGCTTTCCAGGCGTGCCTCTTCAACCACTCGAGCACCTCTCCTTTGCTATTTCGGGTGCAAAAGTAACACATTTTTATTGATGTGTGCAACACATTGCGCAGAAAAATGCAAGTGAAAGGCTGTTATGGCTCTCCGCTTTTAATATACAAGCTTTCTCGTAATCACCAACAATCAATGTCGCTCGCAAGTAGTTTCACACTCAAACCAGCGGGTTCCAACCATGATATATGATGACATATATTATTCTCAGAAGAAACTTTGAACGCCAATACGAGTTGTAAGCACGAACGAAATACATCTTTGGTAGTTTCCGAAACAACTTGAAATGGTTATTTTACCACTACCTTTCTGGTTGTTCCATCCGCGTACTTCACGATGTTGATACCCTTTACAGGCGCGTTGATACGCCTGCCATCAACCGTATAACGTGCCACTTCGCGTTTGTCGGCATCGGCCGTAGGCAGGTTGTCTATACCCTGTTGTAAGGTACACTTTACCGCTCTTTCCATCGTCTGTGCCGTTAATATTGTCTACACAAACGTACGAAGGCGTTGTCAAACCATATTTATTGTTACGCGATCCTGTCATTGAGAACCGCAATTCTTTTACTGCGCCCAAGCCACTAAGGTCTACCCATTGCCAATTACCTAAGTAATAATGTTCGGCAGAGTTGTTCGAGCGATAGTCGAGCGTCACACTGCCTTCATTCCTGCCATCAGCTTTGTTCCCAAATGGTGAGCAGCAACCAATCGCCCTTTTCAAATTCAGCTTTACCTGTTGCGCCCTTCGACATACATCGCCATTAAGTATGCTGCTAAGAGTGTAAGCGGTGTTGGTTACATATAGACCACGAACAACATCGCCTTCAGGCTTGCTTTAGCACCTCAATGGAAGCTGACTTGTCATAGAAATATGCCACGCAATAATTGGCGGAGTTGTCGTAACCATGTCCAACGCACGAGTTAAATTGGTCGGGCGTGAGCGTTTTAAAGCTTGTAGCCGTGCGATTGGAGATGGCGAAACTATTCCAATAATTCCATTTGGAACATTGGTAACGGAAAACGATAGTTGCCACTTGTGTACAGACTTATCTTTTTCCTCGCCGTCTGCTCCACGTTCGCCCTATATAATAACCATCAGAGTTTAGTACTACAGCTACGTCATCAAACGTTGCAACCTTTCCTTCAAGTGCTTATTGATAGCTGCAACCGACTCTTGCAGTGCAAATCCTCGGCTCCTGCCACCCTCGGTAGAGGTTTCGCCCTGACCATCCTGCCATTTGTTGCTCGGCACAATACACCTTTACGAAGTCGATAAAGTCAGAGTTTCACCTGCTTTCTGTTCGCGTCTACGGCCCAATCTATGTCAAAGCTGTTCGCATCTTTTATCGGTATTGGGTTTTCATTGTCTCATGCATCCGTAAGCAAAATCACGCAGTTCCCAGTAAAGGTGTAGCAGGGTTTTTGTGGCATTTTTGGCAGAAAGGCTACCCTTATAGGTAATTTTGAGTTGGCATCCACAAGGATAATACTCTTGGGCATGGTACTTATTTCTCTCCACTTTACCGCTACCACCCTTATTATCTGTCCACGGAATGTCTTGCATGGGTGCGGAGGTATAGGTAACTTCATAGCCGTAAACCACTCTGTTAGGCTTTTCATCATCGGCACTTCCACGCAGTTCGTACCACGGGTCGTCGGCAATGCCATTGCGGTTAACGTCTTTCGACACCATCACAATGCCAGGTTCGTTGTTTCCCGAAAAGGCGTTGCCCTCGATAATGAAGTCTTTTTGCCAGCGATGTTGGCCACACTATGGTCGAAATGGAAAGTTACCGAACCGCCAAAAGCACCAGCGTAATCAGGTCGCGCTTGTTGTTGGCCAACATGTCGGTGCATTTCTGTGCCATCTTGGCTGCATCGTCGCCTTTTTCGTATACAGGCATCGTGTTTACAAACTGACCAGGAGCAGGCGAATAGTCAACAACTTTGTAGATGTATTGACTCAGGCGCGCCCCTGCTTGAAATACTGTTGTGCGGTAGCCTTTGCGCCTATTAGCGTTAAAGCAACCACGAAAAGTAAAGCTTTCTTCATATTATGTGAGTTTATGAGTTTATGAGTTATTGTAGTTATTGAGTTGATGAGTTTATGAGCTTGTGGTTTATTGAATCTATGAGTTTAGAGTTATTGAGCCCAGTATAGGCGTTTGGCTATTGAGTCTTTGGCTTCTTAGTGCATGAGTTTCGTGTGTTCAACTGACTTTGAACATACAAAACTTATTAACTAAAACCTCTAAAGTTCGCTACTATATACGAATGTGGCATGCCCAGGAATGTCGCCTGTTTGCACCGACCAATCTAATGTTCCATCGGGTTTAAAGTGCAAAAGACTGCCACTCGAAACGTAGTTCTTTGCATCCATTAGGTAAAAGTCGCGTTCAGTAGGGTTCACCATGATGCCGTAGGGCATGGTGATATCCTTGATTTGGGGAGCAGAAAACAAGCTGGTTTCGATGGTTTGGTGGGTTCTTACGTTTTATAGGTCCCTAGCTGATGGTGTTTGTAGCGGTGGCACTGTTCCATGCCGAGCCATAATAATATAAGAGTCGCCAACGACTGAAAAGCCCTGAAACGGGCGTGCTCGATGCTGTCTATCACCTCGTAAAGCTGATTGTGCCCCTTGTAGAGCCAATAAATGCGCGATGGAACGTCGTTGTAGTTACCGCGCGACGTTACCCAAATTTGCCCATAATGGTCTACTTGGCAATGGTGCAAATTAAGTCCCACCTTTATTTTCCTTATCTCCATAAGGTGTGAGGTCTCCATTTCGCCTAGTGTGTTGTCGTAATTTGCTGCGATGAGCTCCACTATTAACCACATAAAGTTTGTTTTCGACAATGCAAAGTTCTTCTGGCTGATAGACAAACCACCACTGATCTTCTTTTAAAGTCCACCGTGTCTACCTTAGTACCATTCCTAAGGGGTCATCTTTGTCTAACTTCACGGGTCCTGCATACGAAGACACGTAGGCAAAGCCGTCTTTAAAAGCCAAGTAACGACAGTTGGGTATATTAATCTGCGTAATTGCTTGTGGCTACTCGGCCGTGGCCACTTCCACCTTGTTAGAAACGATTAACCACAATCCATAGCTTGCCGCCGATATCTCGATGTGTCTCACGTCGCCCGCAGTTCTTTTCACCTACGTTGAGGATTTGCGTTCCGAGTAAATATTACGGTGGTAATGCACCGTTGGTTTGTTCTCGTCGAGGTCCAAAAAGTCTATCGATGCCTTGTTGTTCTATATTCCCTCATTCAGAACGTACATGCCCAGCAATGTCTCCACGTGTGATGCCACGCCCGTATCTTGATTTTGAGAGGGATAACGGGAAGTCTTCGACACTGAACTCACCATCGCGAGTATAAGGAATGCGAGAATAGAAGACGTAAAATCGTTTCATTGTTGTTGCGGACTTTAAAGGGCGATGTCTATTGAGATTGCGTAATTGCGCTAGCATGGATAATTCAGTATCACATCAGTAGTCTTGGGCGCAGCAAGTTGTTCACTTCTGCCGTTAGCTTGCATCCCAAGCCTTTGCCAGTTAAAGGCGTAAACCAACGAAACTATCGCTGGTGCATCCCATGCCGGCACGTAATTGTATACGATGTCTCGGTTGCTAGTGCTTAGTCTGCATAGATAAAGCTGTAATTCAGCTGCCATTGCTTATGGTTGCACCAACAATAGCCGAACCGCTATGCTGGCAGGGATGTGGGGTATTTGGTGCCATGTAATACGAGTCGGAAGGGTTGCGTGTCCCGTTTGCCTGCTGATAAGTATATTGCAAACGCCCGTAAACGTTTAGCTCCAGGCGAAGGTTGCATGGTTGTTTCGCTTGCAGGTCGATGCCTTTTGATGCACTTTGCGAGGTTAGGGTTGCATGGTCCACCTAAACTGCTGCTGACCTTTGGGATAGCCACAATCTTATCGCTTACACTGTTGAAAGAGCCCGTCTATTTGCGGTCTGAAACCACGTGTTAAAGATGCTTTGTATGTCCACACCGCTCCACGTTATATTACTGCCGTTTCGGTTTGTAGCGCATTGCCAGCCTCGGTGGAACAACTCGTTGAAAGTGGGCATGGGAAACTTTTCTGGCAAAAGGCGCGAAGCGAAAATGCCTTGCTGGAAAAGGAGATGAGGTTGACAAAGAGGCAGGGAGAGCACGTTGCGGCTGGGTTTGTCTGCACCATTGTGCGTGGTGTGGTCTTTGACGAATGTACCCCAAAACCGATGCTTGCAGTTTGAGGTGACGATAGTCACCGGCTGTGGCTCAGCGAGATAAAGTTGCTGCAAACGATGGGGAAAAACAAGAGAGATCGAGCATCCGAATCGGAGCTATTCCACTTGAAATCGTAACTTAAACTGACTGACCAATTGGGCATCGGTTCCAGCACATTAGCTGTAGATAGATATATTTTCGCTGCCTTGTAGGTGTTGTCTCATGGGCAGTTAGGGTTGAGTGTCGTTGATGTAGTGCTGTGATAGTAAGCGTATTTGGCCAACCACTGCGCGTAGAAAGGCATCGGAGAAACTTTTTGGAAACGCAATTGCGAGAAGTGATTGTGGTCCGACTGCCTTTCGCCGCGCCGCCACACGTTGTTAACAATGGCCCCAGGTATTCCGCGTTGCGAGGTTATAGGTATAAGCTTTTCCAGTTCCACATGCCCGTGGTCTCATCCACGCCATGCATGTTTGCTTCGGCCCCTCAATGCCCCAAAATGTCTCCGTTTTGGCGTATGGCTGTGGTGTCGTAAGCCACAGAGCGGTCTTGGTTGTGGCGCAGATAACGAAAGCGATACTTACCACTAGACGTGAGATAGCCCACACTAAGCGAGGCGTTAACAGCTTGGCTGAGTCGGTTTTCCCATAAACCCGATAGCCGATAGGTGTCACTAGAAGCGCAACTTGCTTTGAACCTATAAGGTTAGAGAGGCTTGTGTTGATGTCGAAACGCGTGCGTGTGACGGTGATAAACTGAGCCTGCATTGCTGAAATCGCTTGCGGTTGGAAGATGGCACCTTTTCGTCCGTTGTATAAAGTAATCTCCTCTACGTTGTCTAACGATAGTTGCCCAAGGTCGATTTGTCCGTTTTGGGCATTGCCCAGTTCAATTCCATCGTAGAAAATGCCGAGGTGGTTGGTGCCCATACTACGTATGTTAACCGTTTTCAGTCCGCCAACGCCGCCATAGTCTTTTATTTGCAGTCCTGAAAAGTAGCGTAAGGCATCGGCCACGCTGTGTGCGTTCAGTCTTTCAAGCACCGCACCATCAAGCTTTTGCGAGGGAATAACCTCGCGAAAGGTGTTTTTAGACACGACAACAACCTCGTGTACATGCTGTATCGAGTCTAATACCAACTGCCGTTTTGTATCCTGACCATGAGCGGATGCAGGCGAGAAACAACGCCGCACAAACTGAAAAGAAGTGTACTCTCTGCATATTTCAAGTTCTTATCTTATAACCTTTCCTCGAGGTTAAATTAAAGGCATGTTCCAAAAAATCTCCGCAAAGGTTCAATCGTTGTTCCTTGTATTGCTCTTTCACCGTCTTTTTGCTTTTTGTCTGACATCTGTCGCTTTCTCTTTCAGAAAGCGATAGTGCACTCATGTTCCTTCAAAGAAGTATGCAAAACCTGCTCAGCTAAAAAGCTAAAAATACAGCAAAGGTAATTTTTAGAACCAGCCAAAAGATAAATGGCTAATGGCAGTCTTCTGACTTTTGTAACCCTGACCACAAACGCCTTCGAATGCCCTGCTGGGTTCAGTGGCGCAGTGTTTGTGGCTCAGTAAAAGTTACTTACAGCAGCGGGACTGTCCCGGGATTTACACCGATCTCTTTTGAATCGCTCGTAAGCTGAACCTATTGCCTTGTTGTCAAAGGGAGTGAGTGATATTATGTGGAATTTGCAAGCATGATGTGCGGCTAGCATTATTTATGCAAATATCTTACGCGTTCTACTAAACACAAAGAGGCTCCATAGCACCCTATCCCCATACAGCGTAAGGTACTTGCTTTCGTAAATGTTGCTGCCCATGGCGCGTATATACGACATAATCGACCTTGTCTAGTTTTTAGTAAGAAGTTTAACGTATGAGTACCTTTCTGCTCACCGACTGCTCGCCTTGCCGCAAATAATCGATTCTCGCGAAGGTTTGTTTTGATGCAATAAGAGGTAATCTGTGCATAGCTGAAAAATGAATATTTATTTGAAAGAGCCGCCATTTGCACCATTTCGGATGCTATTTGTGCTAAAATGCGGTGCGTTTTGGTGCTAAACGCCGTGCGTTTTGATGCTAAATGGTAGTGTTTTGGTGCTAAATGCAAGGTGAAATGCTGCTAAATGTGGTGCGATTTGCCGCAAAATGCGAGATAAAAAGCATAAACATCCACACCAATTGTATAAACAAAACCTTTTTAGAACCATGAAACACATGGCTAAAAAGGGCAAAATAACCATTAAAAAGTAGCGTTTTTGGGGCTTAAAAGTGGGTTATTGGGCTTCAAAAATCATGAGTTGGAAACCAATCTAGAAAGGCAATATGGTGCAGAATGCAGGTTTTAGACTTAAAAATAGACAAGCCCCTTGGCATGAAAGGGTAAAAACAGTGGCTTTTTACCTACTTTTTAACCAATATTTTCGCTAGAACGGATTGCGAAATTGGGAGTGATTTATGTAAAATAAAAGATAATGTTTTTAAGTTTTTATAATTGATGAGTTTTGAATTGATGAGCTTTGTAAGTTTGTGAGTGATGAGTTTGTAAGTTTGTGTATTGATAAGTTTGTAGGTTGAAGAGTATGTGATTTTAGAGGTTTAATATAAGTGTGTAGTTAATAAGTTGATGTGTTGAGGAGTTGCTGTGCTTTCGTGAGTTTACGAGCCAGTGGAGTGGATGCAGGAAAGAAAAACATCGCTGTAAAACGTTGGTTTTACAGCGATTTTTGTTGTCTCTTACCATACCGAACATTCCTTTCGGCTTAATTAAGACGCTTGCGGAAGATGAGGATTCAAACCCCCGATACCCGAAAGGGGTATACCGGATTTCGAGTCCAGCGCATTCGATCACTCTGCCAATCTTCCAAATGCGGTCCAAAGGTAATAATAAAATCACAATTACACGCATATTGAGCGATATTTTTCTTATTCGTGCCACATTAACGCGAGCAAGGCGCGAGTAAAATGATTTATTCTAGCTTTTTCAAACTGAGCCTTTTTCGCGTTGTGTGACGGAGAATTGCATTGGCGGTAACGGTTTAAGGCATGTTCTACAAGTTCCCATGCTTCTTTGTTTTCTCCGTTTAAGGTTCGCTCTTCATCGTCTTTTTGTCTTTATCTGGCATCTTTCCCTTACTCTTTCAGCGAAATAGTCCACTATGTTCCATCAAGAAATAAGAGAAAGATGCACAGATAAAGCCTAAAAAACTGTTGAGGTGTTATTTAGAACCTACCTTAAAAGCGATTTACTTTTTAACCTGAATGCTATTCAGCAAATCAACTTTTCCGTCGTTGATGAGTTTCAAAATCAGCTCGCCGAACAGCGTGTTAGGCCATGCAAACCATGCGCGGGTGTATTTGTGGGCATCGTCTTTGTTGAACGATTCGTGCATAACGCCCGTGTTGCTATCTGTTTCCATCAACATTTTGATACATTGTTTTATCTCTTCATCGTTCTGCGAGGTGAACGCTTTGAGCATAATGCTCATTGGCCAAGGATAGTTTGCGCCGATATGCGGGCTGCCGATGCCTTCGCCTGCCCGGCCTTTAAAGAACCAAGGGTTGTCTTCGCTCCATACAAAGCGGCGTGTGTTTTGGTAAATGGGGTCGTTTAATGGCACATCGCCCATGTAACCGAGCGCCAAAAGGCTGGGTACATTGGCATCGTCCATCAACACTTTTCCGCCATATCCATCTACTTCAAAGGCGTATATCTTGCCATACTTGGGGTGTCCGGTTATGGCATACTTCTTTAAAGCGGCTGCAACCTCGTTGGAAAGCGCTTTACACGACTGACTTAGTTCCTGATTCTTGTTTACTTTCGCGAGAATTTCGGCGGCTTTGTTCATGGCCGACACAGCCATGAAGTTTGACGGAACGAGGAAAAGCATCGTTGTTGCATCGTCGGATGGGCGCGGAAACAGAGGTCGATAAGGCCCCATAGGCTTTACGGGCGAGCCATATCCGTCGCCGCCCAAGGTTTCGGTTTTGGCGTGTCGATTCAGCGTTCAAAGCGGTATTTTCCCTGTCCGTCTTTGCGCTGTTGCTCTTTAAATGTGGCCAATATCTTCTTAACGGCTTCTTGCCAAAGCGTGCCAAATACAGACGTATCGCCAGTAACTTGCCAATAGTGGTAAGCCAAACGGATGGGATAACAAAGCGAGTCTATCTCGTATTTACGTTCGAATACCTCTGGTTGCATCTCCGTTTTGTCGGTTATGTGCCCTTCTCCCGCAGGGCCCATCGTTGAAACGTACTGGCGTAGGGGTCGATGTTAATCTGTCGTAATTGCCTCAAGAATAACGCCACGAATCCTTGGCTTTAAGCTTGGGGTCTTTGTTGGCAAACTGCACAGAGGGCCACACCTGCGCCCCGAATCGCGGAGCCACATGGCCGGAATGTCGCCCGTGTAGACGAAAGTATCGTCTTCGCCATTTACTTTTCGGTAATGAACGGTTGTTTCTAAGGTGTTAGGGAAACAGTTTTCGAACATCCAAGCAAGGTATCTATTGCCTTTAAGCAACTTCTTTACCTCTTCTATCTTCTTGTCGATAACCTTAGAACGGAACAGCCTGTCCTTTACGTCGGGACGTTTACTAACATAGAGGCGCGTGTTGTCGGCAATGGCCTCGATGTATTCTTGTCCGTACACTTTGTTCTTTTTGGGCCAACATTTGTTGTTGGGTGGGCAGAACTAATAAGGCCAGTGCCAAATAGAAAGATTTCATTTATTTATTTGTTGATTAGGGTTTTGTTTTTATCGTTTTGCACGCTAACGCGGCGCGTTTTTGCAGAAGGAAAGCCTTGAACTTGTCAAACGAATTGTTCATTGGATGGGTTTGTTTTGTGCCCTTGCATAAAGCGAGCCAGCCTTTCGGGACGTTATTGGGGTGGACAGAACAGCATCTACCGTTTCTTTGAACTTGTGGCGGGTGCGCGCGTTTCACAGAAAAACGCCATGCCTCGTTCTTGCTGAGCGACAGCTGTAATGCCTTATATCCGCATGCGCATGCTGGGTCGAGCTACATAGTCCCGTTTGTTGGAAACAGTCGCGTATGGTTGCCCCTTATCTCATCGTCGTTGAAACGAAAACCTGCAATTAGTTGGCTTTATCGTGGTAGATTGCCGCCATATAGGTCGTAAATCTCGGGCAAAATTGCTGGGATTTCCACGTCCATGGCGTTGGCGATGGTCTGAACACTGGGCTTTGGCCGGTATTTACCCGTTTGTAAATATTGGTAGAAGACATCGTTTGCATTGTTGGCGGCGATAAAACGTTTTATGGGCAAGCCCATGCGATGGGCGAATAAGGCCGCAGTGATGTTGCCGAAGTTGCCGCTTGGCACGCAAAATACCAGTTCGTTTTGCAGACCTTGCTTTTTCATTTGCGCGCGTAGAAGTAATGACAAACGCTTGGGGAGAAAACGAGCCACATTTGCTGGAGTTGGCCGAGGTTAGGAGCAACTGCTCGTTCAGCTCTTTATCCATGAAAAGCCTGCTTTACCAGGGCCTGACAATCGTCGAAAACGCCATCAACCTCGATAGCTGTGATGTTTTGTCCCAACGTAGTAAACTGACTTTCCTGTATCGTGCTTACCTTTCCTTTTGGATATAGCACGTAAACGTTCACTCCTTCGACACCTAAGAAACCATGTCAGCTGGCCGAACCAGTGTCGCCGCTTGTGGCCACTAGCACGTTGATTGCTTGTTTGTGGTCTTGACCCGCAAAGTGGCTAGTAGTCGAGCCGCGAAACGCGTCCTACCATCGCCCCGAAGGCCAAAGTAGGCCCGTGAAGCATCCTAAGGCGTAGCGATTGGCTTTGAACGGGCACAACAGGACAATCGAAAGCCAGTGTTTCTGCTCACAATTGTTCGCAGGGGCGGCTGCCTCGACGTCTTCGCCGAAGAAGGCTTGTGCCACTGTAAAGGCTATGTCTTGAAAGGAAAGTTTGTCTATCTGTTCGTAAAACGTTGTGGGTAAAGCTGCTATTCGTTCGGGCATGAATAGCCCATTGTCGGCAGCCAAGCCCCTAACCACCGCTTCGCGAAGGTCTACCATCTCCGTTTTACCATTCGTACTGATAATATCTCATCTGTGGTTTAATGTTTTGTGAGTTATTGAGTTTGTGGGAGAGTTTGTTGCTAAGCTTGGGCATTTTTATGGTTTATTGCCTTGGTCTTACGGCTTACAGATGGACAAACCGTAATGCGTTTGAATGCCGAGGAACTTTTAAACTTATGCACTCACTAACTGACGAATCTGCAACTGTGAGATGTGCATAAACGCTTGCATAAACTGGTTTGGCCTAAGCAAAACCGTAGCTACCACTTTTGCAACTCTGCTCGTCGAAGGTCATGAACGGCATCTGCTGCGATGCCCTCGTGCCATATCAAGAACGGCACAGGCTCGTCTACATGTGTGCGAACCTCCACGGGGGTGGGGTGATCGGGTAGTATGGCGATACATATTGGCTCGTTCCAGCTTTTCACCTTATTATATATAGGCCCCACAATACGACTGTCTAAGGCCTCGATGGTTTTTAGTTTCAGTTCTAAATCGCCGTCATGTCCTGCCTCGTCGCTCGCCTCAATGTGCAAGTAAAGGTCGTGCGCCCACGCTCAAGGCAGCGGCTGCTTTCGGCACTCATGGGTTAGTTGGTGTTGTAAAGTCCTGTTGCGCCCTCAACAACAATGTTTCGCAAGCCTGCATAATGGCCGATGCCGCGTATAAGGTCTACCGCAGAGATTACCGCCCCCGACTGCACGCTGGGGTATAGCTGGGTAAGCGTTTTCATTGCTGGGCCGATAACCGCCGCCCCACGGCCAATGCTGTTGGCGGAGCTTTCTTCGGCCGCCCTTTCTTTGTTCAGAGGATGGTTAGAAAGCACTTGTTGCGACTTTATTATCAGTCTCGTTAAGCAGAGTTGCCGTTTCTCTGGCCGTCATTCTGCCCACTTCGCGTACGTCTTCCCAGCCTTCTTGCGGTTTAACGAGCAGCTGCTGCAAGGCTCATCAGGTGATCATCGCGGTGGGTGCACTCGATATGCTTGTTACCTCCTTTTTATAATAAGCAAGTGACGATACTGAATGCCCATAGCGAACTTTTACTACATCCGAGGACAGAGGCCTTGTTTAAAGCCTCGATGAGCGGCTCGCTTTCTTCGGTTTTGAGGTGTCCACCGTGGTGATTTTTATCAATCCGTCTGCCAAAAGTCAGGATGTTAGAGCGCTGAGGCGAGGTCTGTGGGCTGCATATCGTGGCCAATAGAGGCTGCCTCTACTGGGCCTCGCCCTCGTAAAACCTGACTTAGGTCGAGCCTCAAGATGGCAGTATTGGCCACTTCCGACCCCGAGCGAAACCTTTGGGGATGGTTTGCGCATACCTGTTCCGGCCCTTGTCGGCTAATAAGTCCATGTAAGGCGTATGTGCGTGTTGCAACAGCGTCTTTCCGCCTAGCCGTTCAACGGGATGATCGTACCGCGTCGCCAAGAATAATGAGGATGTTCTCATTGCAGATGAAGTTAAATGTTGGCAATGCTCGCGATGTTGGCGAATACGCGGCAGCCGGTTACATCCGCACCAGCTCCATAGCCTGTATCTGCATGGGATATTGCTGATAGCGTTCGGTTGCAAGCAAACGATGTTGTTCGAGCCTTCCAGATTATAAAAAGGGTGGTTCTTGTCTCACGGCTTGCAGGCCAACGGAGGTTTTGCCGTGGTCCATTGATGTCCAAATCGCGCACCGTACTCTCTTTTGCCAATTGTTGGCTCTGCCTTTCAAAGTCGGAATCGAGCGTGGGAAGGTTCTCCTAAACTCTTCTAACGAGCCTTCAAAAGAAAACTATCGGGTACAAAAAGCCGTTTCTCCACATCGGCTTGTTCTGCTTTATAGCCCGCCTCGCGTGCTAAAATCATCGAGTTTTCTCACCACATCCGTGCCGCTAAGATCGATACGTGGGTCGGTTCGCTGTATCCCTGCGCCTTAGCGCGACGTGCACTGTTCGGAGAAGGAACAGCAGCCGAAAGCTCGTTGAAGGTAAAGTTGATGGTTCCGCTCATGCGGCCTCAATCTTCGAGATATGGTCGTCGAGTTTCTCAAGTCGTTGATCGTACCGATGATGGGTAGACCCTGCACCCACATTAGTTTCAGTATTTAAACTTTCACGCCTCGCGTAAGCGCCGTTTGTAGCCTTTCATACTTCTCGTATTTCGACGATGCGGCTATCTTGTTGGCCGTAACGATACTTACGTTATGTTCTAAAAGCGTTTGATATAGGTCGGCAACGTCTTTGCTAGCAGTGCAATCCACAAAAACGCTGTTAAAGATATTCATTTCCATCCTCGCTGCGCAGACTTTCGGGCGTGCATTTGTCGGCATCTTTCAGCCGTTCTGCGATGGTTGTCTGAGTCTAGTCCGTTGCGGTCGAACATCATCAGCTTAGAACTGGCGATGCCAACCACGCGCAGTTTAAGGCGCGAACGCATGCGCAACTCTTCGGCTTGACTCTTGATTTGCTCGATTAACTTGCCGCCCACCGTACCGATGCCGCAGATAAAGAGGTTGAGTTCGGTGTATTCGGAGAGGAAAAAAGAATCGTGAATAACATTAAGCGACTTGCGCAAGAAGGCCGCCGACACCACAAACGAGATGTTCGTTTCGGCCGCTCCTTGTGCACAAGCAATGACACTAATGCCCGAACGCCCAAGTGTGCCAAACAATTTTCCTGCAACACCTGGCGTGTTGCGCATGTTTCGCCTGCTACTAGCGACGGTCAGCTAGTCCGCTTTCAGCCTTCATGGGGAACATCGCGCCCATCTCTATCTTTCTGCGAACTCGTTGTTTAGCACTTCTCACGGCTGCTGCAAGGTCGTCTTCGCGCACACCAATAGAGGTGGAGTTTTCTGATGATGCCTGACTAACAAGGAATACCGAGATACCATTGTTGGCCAGAACGGTAAATATACGTCGGTTAACACCGATAACACCAACCATCGAGAGGCCTGCAACCGTGATGAGTGCAGTATCATTAATACTCGGAAATGCCTCGTATGCGACTTATCTGTTTTCTCAACCTTCTGTTTGATGGTTGTGACCCTCGCTTTGGGGTTAAAGGTGTTCTTAATTCGTATGGGTATGTTCTTTACGCATACAGGATAGATAGTGAGGGATAGATAACCTTCGCGCCAGTTGCAAAAGCTCCATCGCTTCGGTGTAACCGTTCCTTTATGGTGTGAGCGGTCTTGATGATGCGTGGGTCGTGCCGTCGTAAATCCGTCCACGTCGGTCCAAATTTCCAATACTTGCATCTGGGGCAGCTGCAGTAGCGGTACGTGTGAGTCCGAACCACCGCGCCCCAGTTGGTTGTTTCGCCCGTATCTTGGTCTAACGAAATGAAACCAGGCACAAGCGATACGCGTGGTAGGGGCGAAAACGTGTCGACAACAAGCTTATTCGTCAGTTCGCTATCTAGCACATGCTTCCGTTTTTGCGTCGGGTCTTGATAAACTCGCGCGAGTCGAACCATTTAGAACCACGGATAAGTGCTGCCACGATATTCCGAACTCAAGTCTTTCGCCATAGCTCACGATGGCATCTTGCGTTTTCCTCGCTAAGGTCGCGAATAAGGAAAACGCCCATATGAAATGCGCAACTGTTCGAAAAAGGTTATCAACGGTGTTGAACAGCTGCTCGCGAGCCGTGGTGTCGCTAATGATGGTGCTCAATCATTTGGTGGTGACGTGTCATCATTTCATCGAACTCGCCTCTCCATTTTTCGTTTCCACCTTTACGGCCATTTGCTGCTGGCGATAAGCAGTCGGTGATACCTCCCAATGCACCAACAACCACAATCAGGGGTTGTCGCTTTGCCTCGGTTTCCACAATGCGCTTTAAGCACAAAATACTCTTTACGGAACCCACTGATGTTCCGCCAAACTTTAAAACTTTCATCAATTGTTATAATTTAATATTGTGTTGCCCCAGAACAAATGAGGTTGAACATAATTTCGATGCAAAAATAACAATAAATAGATATACCACCAACAAACGGCCTAAATAATTAATGGTTAAATAAAGCTTATTATCTTGCAATTCTCCGGTTTCTTGGTTTTGTTACATATTATTATCGGGCTTAATGTCTTAGCAGACTTAGCATGGGGTAGGGAGTTAGAAAGAATAAAGAGCCGCAGAACTCACAAACATACCGCCTCAAAGCATCACCTTTTGGGAATCTTAGGTTGCGCTGTGGCGATGTCGCTGATGGCTGTTAGCTGCAAAAACAGGGTGACTATGTGTCGCGTATCGTGCCGTGCTCTTGATGTTAAAATCATGCCCAATACGGCCAAATAAGTGTAGGTTGTTTGGTGTTTCCCCGGCTTATGCTTATATTTGCGAAAAAGTTCGTAACGAAAATTATCGCAAATGAAGAACCCATTTAAGTTTGGAACCATTGTTGAAGGTGAGTACTTCACAGATAGGGACGATGAACTGCAACTAGATAAAGCAATTGCTTAACAGCGATAACCACCTGATACTTATCAGTCCTAGGCGGTTTGGCAAGTCTAGTTTGGTGAAGAAGGCGGTAACGCAAGTGGCGCGGCCGTGCATCTCGCTTAATCTGCAAATGGTTGTCAGCGTTGAGGGCTTGGCGGCAATGATATTGAAAGAAGTGTTTAGGCTGCACCCATGGGAAAAGCTTAAACATCTGCTAGCAGCTTTCGGGTTGTGCCAACTATTTCTACCACACTTACAGGAGAAACCATTGACATCACTTTTCAAGCCACAACCGATGCCACGGTGTTGATAGAAGATGCACTGCAATTGGTGGAGAAAGTTAGGTAGAAAAAGCGAATCGATGGTGGTTGTGTTTGACGAGTTTCAAGAACTGATGGGGGCTAGAGCAAAAGGGCATCGACAAGCGATTGCGTGCCATTATCCAAACCCAACAACACGTTAACTACATTTTCTTGGGCAGCCAAGAGTCGATGATGACCGAAATTTTCGAGCGAAAGCGTTCGCCTTTCTATCGTTTCGGCGTGCTGATGCACCTCGACAGAATACCACACGACGATTTTAGCTAATATATTCTCGAACGATTGCCTGCGGATTGCGCCACTAAAGCCGACGTGGTAGAGCAGATTTTAAGCACTACGCGTTGTCATCCGTACTATACGCAGCAGTTGGCCGCACTTGTTTGGGACTCTTCGACTTAAAAAACTCAATGCGGCAGAGGTGGTAGAGCAGGCCATTGCGACCCTTGTTCGTACGCACGACTTGGATTTTGAACGTATTTGGCCCAATCTCAACAAGACCGACCGCAGCGTTTTGATGGGATTGGTAGGCAATGTGCAGCTTGCAAGCAACCGCCGACTTCCCACGAGTACGGTATACAGCAGCGTTAAGCGGCTAATGCAAAGCGGTTATGTAATAAAGCTAAACGCTTTTGAAGTTGAAGACCCATTTTTGCGCGTTGGATAAAGGCAGCGACAGGGCTAGCAAAAAGTGGAATAGAGTAGGGGGTGATGATGGGCATAAACCCCAATCGGCCGCTAAGAAAACTGGGCTTTCAATTCCGCAAACGCACATAGTATATGTGCCAATTAGGGGATAAGAATTAGCTAGAAAAATTCAATAGCCTACTCTTTTCAATGTGCATGGGTAGGCCATCAGGGCTTGTTTCAAAGCAATCTTGCTTGATGTATATATACGTAACAATTGTAGTTTTTGTCTAGTTTTCAGCAAGAAATTTAACATTATGAGTGCCTTTTCCAACCAATCGTCCACCTTGCTGCAAATAATCGATTCTCGCGAAGGTTTGTTTAGCAAAAAGGTAGCTATGAATGTTGGCAGAAATGAATATTTATTTGAAAACACCGCTATTTGCACCTATCTCGGGGCTATTTGCTGCAAAATAGAGTGCGTTTTGCAGCAAAACGGAGTGCGTTTTGATGCAAAATGAACTGCGTTTTGGTGCAAAACGCAAGGTAAAATGCCGCTAAATGCAGTGCGTTTTGCTGCTAAACGCAAGACAAAATGCAGCAAAATGCGAGATGAAAAGCATAAAACATACACAGCAATTGCATAAATAACACCTTTGCAAACCATAAAACACATGGCTGAAAGGTGCAAAATAGCCAATAAAATGTGTAGTTTTAGGGTCTAAACGTGCGTAATTGGGCTTCAAAAATCATGAGATGGTAACCATTCTAGAAAGGCTAAATGGTGCAAAATGCAGGTTCTCTTCTTAAAAATGGACAAGACAAAAAGACGTGAATGACTAGAAATTGTGGCTTTTTACCTACTTTTCAGCCAATATTTTCGCTAGAACGAAGTGAAATTAGAACACTTTGTAAAATATTTTTCGCAAATTGTCGTTTCAAAGAAACTTTCATTTCTACTCTGAAGGTTGGCTGTTTGATAGCACCCCTATCAGTCGGTTAGACCACTTATCTATTATTTTAGGTTGCTCATCGCTTCACGCTCATCTTTCGTTTGCTTGTCGGCATCATGTCTTTCGTGTTCTCATACGACGTAGTCTGCTAGGGCCTTCAAGAATAAGACAGGCAATATTGCCCAGTTGTTGGTTTTTCGTGAGTTTATAAGCCCGTGAGTTGATTAGTCCTGCACTTGATATATGAGCGGCGTGTTTATCTTGTGTTGGCATCACAAAGATAACAAACTCTTTTCAATTTACAGAAAGATTAAACCCCAATCGGTCGTTAGACCGCTTACCTGTTATTTTTAGTTTGTTTCATCGCTTCCTATTTATCTTTCGTTTGCTTGTCGGCATTTTGCCTGTCTTATTCTCTTGATGTAGCCCGCTACGTCTTCAAGAATAGGGCAGACAATATGCTCAACAATACACAAAATCTGCACAGGCTCTAACGACCGATTTGGGTTAAAAGTCAAAATGGTTTCATGAAGTTATAACTTATCAAAAAAACAAAATTAATTACTTGATAATTACATAGAGGCTCGCGGATAAACCTGAGCCTTTTTTATAATAAAAGTGAGTGGAAGCGGGTATGCAACTTCCATCTGTTCTGTCTTAGCGTTGTTTCAGTTTAATTTGTTGCCAGAGGAAACAGGCTGAACCACTGCTATTTATCTTTAATGGCAATTTTCTTCACTCGATTGAGGTGTCGTCCGCCTTCGAAAGTGGCAGAGAAGAAACCATCGAGAATTTTTCTTTGCAGTCTTTGTTGTTCACAACCTACCTGGCATAACTCCAGTACATTGGCGTCGTTGTGTTGGCGGATAAGTTGCGCAATCTCTGGCATCCAAGTCAATCCAGCTCTTACGCCCTTTGGTGTTTGTTGAGGGTCGCAGCATGGCCCTCGCCGCTTCCGCAGATGCCAATGCGGGGATAAACCCTCGCCGCTTTCGATACCTTCAGCCAAGGCATGGGCAAAAGTCGGGATAGTCACTGCTGGTCACTGTATGCGCCATAGTCTTTGTACGGATAACCATGCTCTTCCAAGTATTTGGAGAACGTATTGCTTGAGCAGGGAAGCCTCGCGTGGTCGCAAGCGATACCAATAGTTTTTATTTCCATACTACTCTCTTATTAATGATTTAACTTGATGATATACATTCTCTGCGGTGAAACCCTAGCTTTTCGTCTAGCACCTTAAAAGGGAGCCGAATAGCCGAAACTGTTTTAGCCCATAAACCTTTCCGTTAGCACCAACAGGCCCCTGCAGCGTTACGGGTAGTCCAGCTGTTAAGCCAAATATCTTAGAACCAGTGGGTAATACTTCTTCTTGGTATTCTGCGCTGCATGCGGGAACAATCCTTCGGAAGGAACACTCACGATACGTACTTTCACGCCGTCTTTTCTTAGCAGCTCGGCACCAGCTTCCAATGTAGCTACCTCCGATCCAGAGGCCAAGAGTATAACGTCGAATTGGCTGTCGCTGCCTGCAACAACGTATGCGCCACGGCGAGCAAGTTCGTAATTGGTGTCGGGATGTATGTTCTTCACGTTCTGACGCGAAAGAATAAGCGCCGTTGGCGTGCTCATATTCTCCATTGCCATTTGCCAACATACGGTTGTTTCGTTTACGTCGGCAGGGCGGAAAACGCGAACAGAGTCTTCGCCGCAATGGTTTTTCAGCTTTTCCATCAACCTGATTTGCGCCTCTTGTTCCACAGGTTCGTGCGTAGGACCGTCTTCGCCGACTCGGAAAGCATCATGCGTCCAAATAAACTTGATGGGAACACGCATGAGGGCAGCCATACGTATGGCAGGTTTCATACAGTCGGAGAACACGAAGAAAGTTCCGCAAGCAGGTATCACGCCCCCATGTAGATACATACCAATGCACATGCAGGCCATGGTAAGTTCGCTATACGCCAGCTTGAGAAGGCTCCCGAAAGGTCGCCACGTTTCATTTCGCGCGTTTTGTTGAGGGAAACCGTCTGTGCGGTCGCTGTGAGAGGTCGGCCGACGAGCAAAACCATGTTCGGAACTTGCTCTGCCAGCAGTCCTAAGCAAGCAGCCGAGGCCACGCGTTGCGCCATCGGGCTTTTGAGTCAACGTGCTCCAATCCACTTTTGGCGCGTTTCCGCTGAACCACTCCTTCATTTGTGCGGCTAGTTGTGGGTTGTTTTTGGCCCATCTCGCTTTTCTTCTTGGTGTCTTTTGGCACAATCTCTCTTAGTTCTTCATTGCGTTTTGCATAGAGTTCTTTCACTTCGGGGTACACAATGAAAGGCTCGTTGGGGTTTCCGCCTAGGTTAACGATGGTTTTTTGGTAGGCCTCTGCGCCGAGTGGTGCGCCATGTGTGCCGATGTGGTGTTCGAAACTCGAACCATCTGCTCGCAATGCGCCTTTTGCCCATCACAGTGTCCAATGATAAGAGGGTTTTTCTTTCTCGGCTTTGGCCTCGTTCAATGCTCGACGTATCTCGTCGGCATCGTTTCCGTCGATGGTTATCACCTTCCAACCCCACGATTCGTATTTAGCAGCAGTGTTTTCGCAAGTCACCACGCCGCATTCGGTAGACAATTGAATGTCGTTCGAATCGTAAAACATCACGATATTGTCAAGTCCCAGTGCGCCAGCCAATCGTCCAACGCCTTGCGAAATCTCTTCTTGTATGCCACCATCGGATATATATATATATGGTGTGCTGCATCATGGTGTGCGAGAGTTTCGTTTCGAGGAATTTTTGGGCAACAGCAGCACCTGCACCGTAGGCATGTCCTTGTCCTAGCGGTCCCGAAGTGTTCTCTATACCGCGTTGCACGTCTCTTTCGGGGTGTCCAGGAGTGGGCGAACCCCATTGACGAGTGCTGAAGCTCGTCAATCGTAAACTTTCCTTGCAGCGCCAAGGCCGAATATAGCATGGGCGACATGTGCCCTGGGTCGAGGAAAAAGCGGTCGCGACCTTCCCATGAGGGGTTTTCTGGGTCGTAAACAAGGAACTCTGAGAAGAGAACATTAATGAAGTCGGCACCACCCATCGCTCCGCCAGGGTGTCCAGACTTAGCTTTTTCTACCATGACGCTGCTAGAATGCGTATGTTGTCCGCAGCCAAAATTCCATCAATTTCTTATCGTTCATGTATTGTGGTTTTTGAGTTAAACATGTCTCGTTAATATGTGTTTTGCTTTCAGGATGAGTCATTTCCTTCCTGAATATGGAAACAAAGTTACAACTTTATGTTCAATAAAACAATTGATTTTAGGTGTATCTTTCACTTTATAGCAATTTTAAATGCAAGTGCTGTTGGTGGGTGTAAGGCGTTTGTTTGTTGGGCGGAATAAAGGAAAAGGCCGCAACGCGCTATCTTTTACGAAGATAAGTGCGGTTGCGGCCGTGTGTGTGAGGTATTTCTTTATCAATTCCTCCCTTTGGGCGGTATGTGTCTTGTTAGGTCGAGTTTCTGGTTCAACAAACCTTAGTTAAAGAAGTTCCAGCTTAGTCCGGCGCTACAACATGCGGTCGTTAAGTGGATAGTGGGGTGCGAAGAAGTATTTCTTGTTACCGCTGCCCGCATTGATGTGGCTCATCAAAATGAAGAAACGGGCTTGTTTAAGATGGAAGTTGGCGTACACGTTAACAAGCGGATAGTTGCCAATTTTCACCTTGTCGGCTTGGGCTTGAACGGTAAATTGCCCCAGCGCAGGACTATAATCGGGTGCGTTATAGGCGGTGAAGTATCGCATGTCGGCTCCAAAGTCGCACTTTAACACGCGTGCTATTTTAAACCGCAGGTACAGATTGGTGTAGATATTGAGGGAGGGTAGGGGCAGAACGTCGGGATGACTTGTGCGTTGCCATGTTACTACACTCTCCCAATTGAGCGGTCCGAGGGTGACATCTTGTGCCAATTCGGCCGTTAGTAGGTTTATTGCCGCACCGCTTTTGCTCTACGTTCACGGTGTTGGCTGTGCGTGTAAAGTCGCTGTTTATGGTGTAGTTCTGTGCAAAATACGTGTGGTTCTTCAACTCGTCTACGGCAAAACGCAGTTTGGTTCGCGTCTTTTGAGAACTCAACGTGGCTTGCAGGCGCGAGTGTGTGGTCATAGATAAGTTGTTGTTCTCCCACCAGAGTGGCGCGATTGGAAGATGACGGAAGTAGAAACCAGGTTAATTCGATGGAAAAAAGCGTTTGCAGCGAGGCTGACTGTATCTCCGAACAATGGGAAATTAAGGTCTGCCGAGGCGTCTACTTTCAGTTGACCAGCATCTTTTCCCAAGAACCACGTCTCTGCCGTAACGCCATAGTGTAAGGTTTTGCCTTTGTGTCTTGGGCCAATTGTCCGCCGAAACTCATGGTTTGTTCGTTAGAAACTTTCTAGCCTTCCTTTGCGTGCTGGGCAATTCGCAGTGGCGTATGTCGCTGCTTATAAATGCCTTTATGCCTGCCTTAGCCCACTTGTTGAACCCTTCGAGCAAGGCCAGGGCCAACGTGTTTTGTAGCCTATGGTGGCGTGTTTCGTCGAAAATAGAGTCGCCTGTTAGCTTGCCAGCGTTAAAATAAGTGTTGGCATAGTAGTTGGTTGGCGTTTGGTGAGCCTCGTAAATGCGCTTGTAGTTTTCGAATTTAAGCGTATGATGAAACTCGTAACAGGCACATACTCGTTTTTCAGCCACGAGTATCTTTCTTTGGCTGGTCGCTTTGCGCCATCAAACTGTCTGCTTGTGCCTTGCTACTAACGGTAATACGGCGCGTAGTGCGTGCCGAATCTTCTGGTTCAGTGCCTGCAATCTTTGCATTGTCGGGGCGACCGCCATACGCTTTGTCGTCGGTTGCATTATCGCCAGCCTTGACTTGTGCGGCCATTTTGTTTCTTTTCGCGTTGTTTCTTGTCTTTTTTAGCCTCCATTGCGAACTTCTTGGCAGCAATTTCTTCTTTGGTCATGGGTACTTTTCGGTTAAAGCCGATGTTGTAACGATGGCTGAAAAGACGCTAGAGATTATCGTTCCTGTTCCAGTTCTTGGTTAAGACGGTAGGAATTTCGTTCGTGGTGAAGTTCTCGCTGAACGTTTCGGGATGGGTAATGTAGTTGTCGTTGGTTATTCCCCCGTTCTCGCTAGCCTTTTGGTGGTTGGTAGAAAACAACAGATGCGCTTGGTATCTGTCGCCGATATACGACCCATACATGGTGTAATTAAACATGGCCGTACTTTGGTTTTGGTAGAAACCGCGCCCATAGTTGTAGTCGAACTTGAAACCAACGCCCACGCGTTTGCCGGCATTTACGCCAAATAAAGCCGTGAAATGGTCTTCGCCGTCGGTTTTGTCGCCACAGCTGAAATAGCTAAGATTGGTTATGGGCGACAGCGTATTGGTGAAAAGGAACTTGTCGGCAGGCACAATGAAGTAGCTATAAGGCTCAGTAAAGATAAACTGACCATCAGCCGGCCTGTCTACGAACACGCGATTAAGTCTGGGCGACGACAAGTTGCCCAGCATATTGTACTCACCTCGCATGCCATAAGTAAAGGCTTTGTTCATAAACATGTGCGAGAGGGTGTCGGGTTGCGCCGCAATGCGGTCGCCAAAGCGTGGTCTACGGTCCACACTTTCAGCCCCACGGGTATCTCCTTGTTAGAACCCAGCGAGTCTTTCCTGTTCTCTTTCTTGCCTGTTGAGAAGTTTCCGTCCTCGTCAAAGCGAGTGAAGTCGTCTTGTGCAAGTGCCGACGACAGTGCCAACGACAGCATTGCGGCCAGCATGAATAACCTGTTCATCTAACGAATAAAGCGAAGTATTGTTTCGGCAATTTTGAAAACCATCGACCCCAGCACGATAAACGTGCCTACGGTGGTGTCTGATAAGAAATATACGGATACGCCAATAATGGCTCCGATGATGAAAATAATATTCAGTATGTTCCTTATGGGCAAGAATTGGTCTTGCTCCTTGTCTGGTCTTCTATGTCTTCTTTGTGGATATTGCGTTTCCATACAAATGCTATTTGTGTTGCTATTCTGTTTCTTGATGTGCGGAATTGGCGTGGTCGGCACGGTGTTTTATTGCCTCAATCGCTGCTTAATGGTCTCAAATACCTCGTCTTTACGGTCGATGGTCTTGCGCCTAAACTTGCCCGACATCTTGCTGCGCTTGGTCTTGAGCCTTGTTTAATCCATATTGGTCTGTAATCCATTTTTCTCGGCTGTAGCCTCCACTCCGCTGCCTTCACCACGGTTTCATCTCATAGGCATCAGCTAATGCGCGAGAGGGTTAGGGTTAAGCTTTCCGTCTGAACATTTGGCTATGAGGCATGTGAGTTAACACACTGTTCTGTCTGGCGAAAGAAAAGTGCTTTGAAACACCAACCACTTTAAATCGTGCCGCGATGATATGTTCTTTCTTGTTAACCAGTGCAATCGAACTTTCGAGGGAATTGGTTTTCGCCCTCTGGTTAAGTCTTCAATCGCCGCGCAGTAGCATCGTAAATCTCTTCGGCACTTTTTGCCTGGGAGGTCTGATTCTGTAATCAAACACCACCTGCTGCCCGTCTAGCAGTGGCACTGCGCCTTCTAGGTATTTGACTTGTTCAGTGGTGGTTGTGCTCTTTGCTTTTGTTTGTGTAGATTTGTTTTGTTCCTTACTTTTGCGGACGTTCCCCAATCGTTTTGTGCGAACGTGAAAACGGGAACGAATAGTATGTGCTAAAATAGTTTCCTTTTCATTATAATAAACTTTATTACTTACCTAGACGTGGATGAATATAGTGCTGTTGCATTTGAGCGGCCATATTGTTGATGGTTTTCACCATGCGCCGTTGTTGAGGTGAATGTGGTATTGCAGACTTTACGAGGCTGTGTGAAACCCCTATGATTGCTGCTTGTTTCCCCCACATATTCAACATACAAATTTACATAGATGGATGCACGCCAATATTCAATATTTAACTAAAAGGCACAATGAAAAAGTTTATTGATGTGGCTCGCATGCTGTACAGAAGCATCCGCATGCGAGCCACTTTGAGGCATGAAACAAGTTTCGGCATAACGAGGACAACGCCTTAAAGCCACAAGCAATGTTTATTTCACTGTGGAATATTTGTCCCTAGCCAGCCTATATCCGTAAAGGTCCTTATTACGTTCTGACCAACAGAAGTTTTAAATGTAGATACTACACCAATTCTTAGTCCAACCGTTGGTACTTGGAATGGCTTTTAAACGATTGGTTGTAGTACAGCGAAGGTTCGATAGTAACAGTGCGACTAACGAAGAATGCGTGCCCAACTCAAACCCTGGCATGATGTCGTTATAGTTATGGTAAGTGTGCACAAGGCTTGCGTTGGCTCCAACAAACAGGCCGTTTTGTTCAATATAATATCTGAGTCCAGCTCTACAGAAATATAATCGGGCACTGTTTCGTACCATAGTGGTTGTGAGCGAGACTGTCCAAACACCGTCGAGTCGTTCAGCGAAATAACCGACCTTAGCTTGCACGCCGAAACTGAAACTTATTGTTGCCGTTGCAGTTGATGTCCAGCTACAGCGAAACTGCCACGCCACCTTTTCCTCTTCAAACTGTGCGCTGCCGTGAGCGTAAGCATCAACGACACGAAAAGCTAAACTGCTCTTTCTTCATTTCTACAGGATTAATCTTTAATTCAATTTTTGATATTTCTCTTTCTTGCAGCCATTGTCCTGCTTGTGTTGTGCACCGTGTCATAAACAACTGACTTAAACAGGCTTTTAGGTCGCATTAACTGCAAAAAGTAAAGAAATTATTCGACAAATGCGAAATATACTTATCTTTGCATTCTATTATATATTTAAGCCTCCTTGCGTTTGCTTGTTGAAGGCCTAAACAACAATACAAGGCACAAACAAATAGAAGAGAGATATTCTGATGATAAAGCAATCCTCATTTTCACGTCGTTTTTTGCTGTGGTTTCTGCGTTTTTGTCGCGACAACGCTCCTCGCACAGAAGTTTTTCGTTCTCAAAACCCAATGGACTTAACGGGTGAAACTGCCTAAACGCAGGAGTTAGAGCGGTGTGGCTCACCACCATGGCCAGTTGGATTAGCCGCGTTCGTATGCTCAAAACGACTTGGCGGCAAGCAAACAAAAGCAAGAATTACGTGGCATCCTGGACAAACTTCAACGCGCAGGCATCAATACCGTTTTATTTCAAACACGCATTCGCGGCACGGTAGTCTATCCTTCGCTGTGAACCGCAGGGATGGATGCCTCTCTGAGTACTGGGAAGGTCACCAGGCTACGACTGCTGGCGCTGCAGACAGATGCCATAAGCGGGGATGGGTTGCATGCTTAGGTGGTGACTATTTCTGTCGGGAAAAGTGAACGTTTAGGTTAAAACGCTGAGAAACAAACACCCGCACCTGATAAAACGGATTGGCGAGGGGCTATATGGACTGACCGACAACAGCCACTTATTTAGCCAACATCTGCAAAGAAATATCGACCGCTACGATATTGACGGCTTACATCTAGACTATATTCGTTATCCCGAAGACGTGGAAAATAAACATTATCGACGATGCTGCAAAGGCGAAACATTACACGGCCATTGTGCGTGCAGTGGCAGAAAGTTAAGCCAATAAAGCCTTGGGTGAAGTAGCTGTTCGCCCATTGGCAAGTTTAACGACCTTACGTTTTTGCAAGTAATGGCTGGAACGCATACACCAAGGTTTGCCAAGATGCGCAAGGCTGGTTGCACGATGGGCTAATGGATGCCCTTTTTCCCCATGATGTACTTCCAAGGCAACAATTTTTCCTCTTGCTTATCGACTGACTGAGACAGAGTTATGGGCGAGATGGTGGTGCTCAGGATTGGGTATTTATTTTATGTCAGCAACGAAAAGGACTGGTCGCTCGACTATCATAACTTGCGCAAATGCAGAGGTGTCTGAGGCAGTATGGCATGGGGCATGCCTCTGTGAAATGAGTTCTTTACCGATAGCTTGAAGGGGCATACACCTATGCTCAACGAGTTTTTACGCCAACTTTGGCCTGCTGCGCCCGCTATGACATGGGAAGCAAGTGTTACCATCGCCTCCAACGGACTTAAACGCGAGCGAAGAAAACGGAAAAGTTTTCGTTGGTTGGCGTAGTGGGCGTACACCAACAACTCGCCATATATATTATATAATGTGTATGCCAGCCCGTCTTATCCTGTTGATGTGTACCGATGATCGCAAATCTCATAGCCATGCGCTATGCAAAAGAGCAACGTTGAGGTTAGTCCGCGAAAGACGCACAAATGTGTTTGCCATAACAACGATGGACAGATATGGCAGCGAAAGCCAACCTTTGCAAACACGAAAGGCGGCGGGCGGCAGCAGAAGCGAACTTAAAATGCTGGCTTTCAGTCACGGGAAAGGTGTTGCTGCCCAAGTCGGCCGATGCTGTATAGGGACGTGTTTGGGTTGTTGAAACCTTACCAAGGTCAACACGTTGCAACGCTTTCTTCGGTTAACGATAAGCTTTGATGTGCGCGGCAGCTAGCCAATGGGGTATACGTGTTGCGTGCCCATAACAACAAGGGTGGGGCATCGTTTGAGATGTTCACTAAAAACGCTGAACCTTGGTGTCGAACGCTTCTGTATTGGTAGAGCGTGGGTTACGGCACGTTTGCAACTGCATTTTTGATCGATAAACGAGAACGGTGCAGATTTTTCGTTCTTTGAACAACAGCTTGCCTTCCCTCATCAGTGGGAGGTAAGTTTAGATTATTCGTATCAATGCAGCAGGCAGTAGCGGATATATAGAGTACAAATTCATCGTCAACTCTCAATTGTTCTGTTGTAAAGCACTTCTTTGAAAAAGCTACGTGCAAGTCTCAGCTGACGGACATAGTAGATACATCTACACCTCTTTGGCGGTAAGTTCCAGGGTGTTTTGTCAAATGGCTGTGCTTGGATGGATTCGCGGTCTGTTCGATTAAATATTTCCTGGTATTTCAGTCAGCACCGAGACGGAGAAACATTCTTCCATTTCTTCTGAAATGAATAGGCTGTGATATGAGCAAAAACGCGAGACGGAATGACTTTGCAAATCATCTTGTTCAGCACCACGAGACGGCGGTTATTAAGGGTAAATGCTGATACCGGAACACCCAGCCCAAACCTTGTATGTGCGCGCCAAATTTTGTCCGTTTTTCGGCGTAAATTTTAACAGCATTGAGTGGTATCAGCAATCGTCGAGGCGGCTGCAAAACTCTGGATACTCTGCGCGAGTTGTTTTTCGATGTAAAAGGGCTAGCATGTAGATGCGGCCAAATATGAATATTTATTTAGGAGCCGTCATTCGCGCAGTGCTTTGAGCCTATTTGCACCAAATGCACATGCATTTTGTGCTGCTAAACGCAGCGCATTTTGGTAGCTAAACTGCAGTGCATTTTGGTAGCTATTGCGGTGTGTTTTGGTGCAAAACGCAAGGCAAAATGGTCAGCAATGCACAGTGCAAAATGAGTGCTATACGTGAGTGATACGTGGCAATATCCTCACAATGGTAGTAATTAAAACCTTTAGAACCACTAAATATATACAGGCTATAGGGCAAAATGTTAAATAGTATAGTTCTAGCTAAAACAGCACTGGGTGCGAAATCAGTGCGAGGTTGAGCCCAGCAGAAAGGGCTAAATATTGCAAAAATGCGAGTGATTTCTTAAAAATGGACAGACGCGGGTAAGACAGGAAAATGGCAGCTACTGCCTGCTTTAAGTCCCTTTGTTTCGTCTAGAAGGGAGTGTTAGATATTGCGTTTTGTAAAATATATGTTTACGGGATTACAGCACATCCCCAATTTTAGACACTAGCGTGCAAGTTGAGTTGCCAATCAGGGCAATATATGCGTTACAAATATTATAAGCGGTATTGGTATGGCTGCACTGTCCATCATATAGGTGTGTAGTTGGCATCTTCCCTGTCTCGTTGCACTTCATAGCTCGCTGCGCCTACAGCAAGAGACAGAATGTGTTCAACAATACACTTACAGTACAAGTTATAATGAAACAGATTAAAGGTTAAAACCTTCTGGATATAATCAGTAGACCAGTTGTTGCTTGTATAATGATATAAAACATTACACATTTATATATAATAGATAAATGATAGGCTCTTTACAAGTAAAGAAGGTTGTTGCTGTGGTGAACAAGGGAGGCTGAAACTTGAATGTCGCCTTAAACAAATTATCAGATGTTAGCTAAATTAGCTAGCCTTAATCGCCATCAATAGGTTATTGCAATTGAGACAAAAAGGCCATCTATCTTGAAATATCAATTTAAGAGCCCTTTTTCGACTTAAAATATATTAACAACGCAACTTCTTTTCGAAAAACGGCACTGGAATGATTTATTTCAAGTAATTTTGCACTGAATTTCGGAAGCGTTTCTTTTCTTGAAACGCTTTTATTACAATCAACAACTTATTGCATTAAGATATACAAATATGTATAGCAAAAGAAGAACTATTATCAAAAGAAATGTCTGAATTGGCAGACACTTGTACCGAATACGATGGTGACAACATTGAAGAATTGGTGTATTCGATACTGAACAAGACGAGCCATTGACGAGGAACGAAGAACGCGGGTCAGAAAAAGAACGAGAATTGTTGGAAAGACACAGATGAGTATATTCGGTAAAAGGAAGACGGAAGAACTTGATGCGAAAAACAACAAGGTAACACTAGCGAACAACCATCTTTGTTTAAAAGTGGGAAGAGACTACGGCCGAAACGGAAGCCAGAAGAACCCGCTAAACCCAAGAAAGGGGACGAAATCAAAGAAAGAAAAAGCAGAAGCTGCTGCCTTGGAAGCAGAGCGTTTGGCTAGAAAACCAGAAGAACAACAGAAAGAGAAAACAAGGAGAGCGCCCTGAACAGGTGGCATGAACCTACTGATAATATACAAGCGAACCGCAGGTTGTGGACGAACAAGAGAGCTGGAGACAACAATGAAATGTCTGTCGGAGGCTGGTTTCTTGCCAGAGGCCAGCATGGAAGAAAACCAAGATGCTCCCGACAGCGGGCTGCTGGCGTACACATGCAGGCCAAGATAAATGCTCGCAACGAGGTTCAAATGATAGGCCCGACCCGATAAAGGAAGGATGTTGGAAAGGCGACCCGGAGATGGGAACTGATTTCATCACCGTTGTTGACTGCAATCGAGGAACCATCTGTATTGCCTAACTACGACATCCTGACAATCGTCCCCAATGGAATGCTAATGGGCATTATCAACAAACAAGAACCCGTGCAACCACAACCTGCCTACGACTTCTCTGATCGATACGGCCGATGGCGTGCTCGAAATTATACTGATGCTGCGGTTTCTTGCGTTCGAGCGATTACAACTATCTTCTTCGCCTGACGATGTATGTTTCGACATTGCAGGTGAAGAGTTATGGATTGAAAACGGGCGATGTAGGCAGAGTAGGGTGCGTCCGCCGCGCGAAAGGAGGAAGTATTTCCACCGACAAGCATCGAGCGCGATTAATGGTAGGGTGCCAGATGAGCGCGATCGGGTTCCTTTCAGGCATCTTACGCCGCTGTTCCCCCGACGAAAAGTTCAATCTTTGTGGTAATCCTGCCGACAAACCTTTCACACGCATCGTAGACTTCGATCTCGCCCATAGGAAAGAGGACAACGTGCACTTATGGTGGCACAACCAAGACAGGTAAAACCATCTTGATGAAAAGAATGTCGCCAACGCCATTACGCGCCAATCATCGAAGCTACCTGACGATGCTGCATCATCGATGAGCGCCCTGAAGAAGTTAGCGGACATGGCTAGTAAGGTGAACGCAGAGTTATCGCCTGCATTTGACGAACCGGCAGAACGCCACGTGAAGATTGCGGGCATCGTATGCGAAAAGCCGAAGCGCCTGGTTGAGTCGGGACATGATGTAGTTATCTTCCTCGACTCTATCACGCTGTCTGGCGCCCAGACGCACACGCGTCCCGTCCTGCAAGTGGCAGGTGCTTACGGGTGGTGTGGATCGCGCTAAAAGCCCAAACGCTTTTCAGTGCAGCTGTGAAATGTGGAAAACGGCGGTTCGCTTACCATCATCGCCACGGCACTTATCGACTCTGGGTAGCAAGATGGACGGTGATATTCGAGTTTAGAGGGTACAGGTAACACGGATTGCAACTAGAGCCGCTCGCTACGCAACAAGCGAATATTCGGCCGTAAATCTTGTTGCATCAAGTACGCGCCGCGGACTGACCTGTTACAAAGACAGGACAACCCTCGGACGGAGTGTTGCGCAAGTACATATCAGATATGAACCCGATAGAGCCATGAATTCTATTCACGACCGCTTGAAGCGTTACCAAAGACAACGACGAGGTTTTTGCTATCAATGAACGCTTGACATGGGTGGGGCGTGAGCCTCGCTCAGTGTGACGAAGGCGAGGCAAAAATACGAAACAGCCGATCTAAACAGTGCAATTCGGTGGGCACAGTTAAGAGAGATAATAATAAGACTTTTACAGCGTAGTTTTTACTAAACATTCTGCCAATAATATATACTCGTGGTTTTGAAGAGAGTAGGTGGGCGTGTCAAACATAGATGGAAGCGCATCGCACTGTCAACATCACCAAACAGTAAAAGCCACATTGATAGCAAATAATACACAAAAGAGTGGCCAATAAGAGCAATATTAAAATAAAACATCACATTCTTGTTGTATTAATAAAATAATGATTATATTTGCACCATCAGTAGGCATTTTAGTTTTTATAGTATGGTACATTAGTGAAACAAAAAGGTAAAAGAGAGTTCGCAAATCTTCATCAATCCCCAATTGATGGGTGTACGTTACAAAAACATTGTCAGGAGATTTCTGTAAAATCAAAGTACAAGGACAAAACACTCTGCAAAACAACTGCAAAGGATTTAGGAACAGATAGAGGGTATATCTCGACTGTTATTACAGGCAGTTCAATACCAACTATCGTCCTTCGTTAACAAGTTCCGCGATACAGGAAGCCATGAAGCTGTTGAAAGACAAGCGCAAGGCACACTCACCGTGGCAGGATGTATCGGATGCAGGTGGGTTTCCACACGTCAGTCGTTCTGACTTCAAGAGGTTCACAGGGATGACACGCAGAGATATCGAATTTCCCCGAAAATGACAGGGTAAACAGTATCTCACGCAAAGTTAATGCGTGAGATACCCTTTACACTGAAACAAAAGTAATGATCATTGGAAAAACAGGCACATTTAACTATGCCGACGAACGGTTGCCGACTTGCAAACGTGCTTCGTTATAGGCATAATTTCCGACTCGCTTCAACAGAAGAAAGTACATATATTATCTGTCGCAAGCCACGTTATGCGGTAGGGACATTACCACAGACCAGTTTGGAAAATACAACCTTCGTATAAAGGAAAACACTGGAAACACTTTACACAGAACTCGATAAAGGGGCCGACAAGGAAAACTACGACAAGTTGGCTTTGTACCTGAAACGTGTTTGGTTCTCGAATGGTAATCTACCCTCCATTACGCCAACGACAAGATACGCCCCCGACTACTCAGGAAGATTCTTTCGCTGATGCAGTTAAGCAGATGCCTGTGGAAAAGCTGCCGATGAATCAGCCAGCTCCGTTGAGGGCTGTGCGACGAATTGTGTCCCGATAATGTTCGGCAAAATTCTCCCGCAGGTGAACACGGCACGGGTGGACTTGGGTGAAGACTTCGGCTTTGCAACCTTGAGAGGTGTAAGTCAACGAAGTGGAGGACTTCTACAACGAGAGAGGCCGCCACAGGACAACTCGCCTTCGTGGGCCCAAACACAAGGCTCGTGAAGGTGATAAAGAGGGCTGAAGAAAAGGTTTGGAAAGAAAATGGTGCGAGGGCGAGCGTGGTCGCCATTTCGTGCTACTGGTTGAAAAGGCGAAAGGTGTTGAAAACCAACAACAGCAACGCGTTATCGACTTAATAGGGTTATTATCGCACTGGCGACCTGCATTTTGTTTGACGAATATTCGATTGAATGGCTTAAAAGAGCAAGCGGTAACGTGATTTTATCAACGGATTTATCGGGGTTTAGCTGGCGATCCGCTGGGCATTAAGGCTCGAGGCATTATGAATATAAAGACTTGAGGAACGCGCCGAAGCACGTCGCGGTAGTGACAATGCAATGGTTTTGCACCATTGCCCTGTCGACCCGCGATGCAAAAAGGCCGAAGTGCGTGCGTCAGCCACCGGTGTGTGCAGCAATGCTCGGTGGAGACGAATATCCCTCTCGGCAATCGGCATTAACGCCCAACGCCGACTGGATTAGGGCGCATAACATGGGTCATTAGCAGCACGACGCGACGCGTACAACAAAGGCGGCGAAGGGTAACAGCTTTACAAGAAAGAGTTTGTTATTGACGAGAGACACTGCCACAGTATCTCGTTACAGCGAGTTTAGCGATGACTTGCACCGACTTGCAGAATGTTTCTGGGGGCATGGCGGTGGTCAATTGCTCGCGTTAGTCCTGAGTGACCGAAAGCTACGAAACACCATCGAAGAGGCTCTGCGCCGACCTCTTTGGGTTATAGTACGCGACAGTAGGCTGCAAGAGTTGGGCTTGTTGCTCGATGAAAACGCTTTCCGCTCACAATATGCTACGGCGATGAACGGACTGATGACTCAATTGACCCGGAATAGAGTGCGGAAAGGACATCGAAGGCACACATGCGCACCGACCTCATTGCCATTGGACTCTTGAACACGAAAAGGTGCTGTTGAGTTATAAAACGCGAAGGCAAGACATACGTCCAGATATAAGCTATGAACAATTGCACCGTTTGTTCGGCGAACTTCTGGCCGAAGTGCAGCGCATTAAGAGCGAGGGGACTTAATGCAGCTCTGCAATCTAGTTGAAAGAGTATGCGGTTAAGGTAGACGATGGCTACACGCCAGTGCTGGAACGTTTTGCCACAAACTAGACATTGCACCTTATAAGGGCTTTATCAAGTCTATAAAGTCCCATATTGAATAGCGAGGGCGAGATTATGGACATTAGAAAGTAGATTATCGAAACTAGACGTACAAATGTATGTTAGATTCTATAGCGAGTTCGGTTTCCTTGTTTGTACGAAAAGAAAAGCCAATTTGACAAACACAAAAGGAGCGTGAAAAGCTGTTATTTAAACTCGATAACGGCAATCAGAATAACAAGACTTCTCCTCAGGCTCTTCAACATAATAATAGATTAGCAATGAACAAGATACACATACAAAGCTGATGGCGATAAAAGCAATCGTTTCGGTCTCTTATGGACGACAACCGCGTGTTCTGTGGCTCAGAAAGGCATAGGATATAAAATCAATTAGGGGAGTTCCGTTCCACGAACTGCGTCAAGATGGCACCATACGCGCCCAACTACGAACTGGCCATTGAGCTTTGGAAAGAGAACATACGCGAGCTAAGATTATGGCCACCGCCCATTATGCCGCGCGAACGCATGTCGCCCGAACTGGCTGACGTGTGGACGGAGCATAGCTACAACAGAAATGGCCGAGATGCTGGCTTCAACTTGCTGCAACATGTTGATTTTCGCGCCTGCATTGGCCTATCAGTGATGGCAGCGACCGAATGGATAGAGCAGATATGCGCCTATCAGCTTTTGGCGCGCCTTTTTGTGCGAAAGTGTAGCGAACCCAATGAGCGTGGCGCAGACGAATATCTCGACCAGGTTAGCGTTGCTTTGCAAAGCAATAACATCGGCGTAAGACATGCCGCTAGTGCTGGTTTGCAAAAAGCTGGCCATGCTGCAGGTGATAGCTACGAACAACGGGTTGACGAACTGTTGGCGCGCTTGCAAGCACCTTGACGATGTAAAGAAACACGACCGCCCTTGCACAACCAGTGCCGTCGCAAAGCTACATTTTACGATGGAACGCGCTTTTCGGATGTTATCGTAACTTTGTGGGGCTGACAAAGAGTGAAAATGAAACAAGACAGCAAAAGGCAGGCTCAAAATTCTCGACCAATATCTGGAAACGAACAATTATAGGCGGACGCCTGAGCGTTACGCCATTCTCGATGCGGTGTTTAGCATAAAGGGACATTTCTCACTCGACCAGCTAAGCGAGTACATAAAGAACGAAAACTTCAAGGTTAGCAGGGCCACATTATATAATACGCTGCGGCTGTTCATCAAGTTAAGGCTTGTGGTTAGGCACAAACTGACAGATGGCACCAAGTACGAAGCACGCACAAGAACGACAATCATTGCCATCAGGTATGCACAATGCGCGGTGCGGTGACAGAGGTGAACCTGCCAGAGATAACAACCACGCTAGAGCAAGTGCGGCTCAAAGGCTTCTGCAGCGATGGTTTCGCGCTTTATCTTTATGGCGTGTGTGTGCAGTGGTGCATGCCAAAAAGAAAGTAAGAAGTTTGCAGGAACACATACACATATTATATGAAGACAGGAAAAGTAGACGTTCTTCTGGGATTTACAGTGGGGCGACGAGGGCAAAGGTAGGGTTGTGGACGATACGGCACGCAATATGATATCGTTACACGCTTTTCAGGCGGTCCCCAACGCAGGTCATACGTTGAGAGTTTAACGGTCAAAAGTTCGTCTTGCGGAGCATTCCTTCTGGCATATTCCAAGGCGGAAAAACAAACATTATCGGCAATGGCGTGGTGCTTGCACCCGATTTGTTCATAGGCCGAGGCAAAGATTTGGAGAAAGAAGTGGGCGCGACTTGAAAAATGTCTGCACATATCTAAAGCGCGCGCACCTTATCGTACCAACCCATCAGAGTGTTGGATGCTGCATCACGAAACACGCAAAGGCGACAAGAAATGGGCACCACCGGCAAGGGGAATTGGGTAACTTATGCCGATAAAATATCGCGTTCAGGATTGCGTGTAGGTGACATCTTTTGGAAGGATTCGAGGAAAAATACGCCCAGCATAAAGGCGACACCCGCGCATTCTACGCAGTATGAACTATACGGACTTCGACATTGGCAAGTGAAAAGACCTGGATGGAAGGCAGTGAGTATATGCGACAGTTCAATATCGTTGACAGCGAGTTCGAGCATACGCTTTTAAACGAAGGAAAGCCATTCTATGCGAAGGTGCACAAGACAATGCTCGATGTAGACTTTTGGTGGCTATCCTTATGTAACCTCTTGAACACATGCGGCGAGGTGCATGTGCGGTTTGGGCATCGATCCTAATAAGATAGCGACGTTTACGGCATATGAAAGCCTATTGCACGCGCGTTAGTTTCAGGTCCTTTCCCCACAGAACTGTTCGATGAAACAGGAAAAAGCTGCGCGACAGGTCACGAGTATGGTGCGCGTTACGGGTGAGCAGAACGTAGATGCCGGTTGGATTGACCTCGTTGCGCTGCGCATGTTCGATTGCAGTGATAAATGGCGTAGCTCAACTCAGTCATGATGAAAAGCTGGAGCGTGACTGGACACATTCGAAACCATTAAGGCATGCGTGTTTCACAAAAGGGACGACCAACGAATTGACCATTTTCATTCGACATCAACACGGAATAACCCCGTTTACGAAGAGACGAAAGGCTGGCAAACCGACACGACACAGTTTTACCAGCGAGAACAGTTCCCCAAGCATTCGTGTACATCAGAATTCTTGGAGAAAGCAACTGCAAACACCCATCAAAATCATCTCTATCGGTCCAGATAGAAGTCAAACAATCAGTTAGGAATAAGTAATGAACAAACCATGCATACCCAAAGGAACAAGAGACTTTTCACGGCCGAAATGGCCAAACGAAACTATTATTTTGACACCATTAGGATGTTTACGCCCTTTATGGCTATCAACAAATAGAAACACCCTCTATGGAAACGCTGCAAACGCTCATGGGGAAGTATGGCGAAGAAGGGGATAAGCTATTGTTTAAAATCCTCAATTCTGGCGATTTCATCGGCAAGGTGCCTGCCAACGAGTTTGTAAGCGACAATGTGTTGAAACTAGCAGCCAAGATTTGCGAGAAGGGATTGCGCTACGACCTCACCGTTCCCTTTGCTCGCTATGTGGTAATGCACCGCGACGAACTGCAAATGCCGTTCAAGCGTTACCAAATTCAACCCGTGTGGCGAGCCGACCGTCCACAGAAGGGTAGGTATAGAGAGTTCTATCAATGCGATGCCGACGTGGTTGGGTCTGACTCTTTGCTTAACGAAGTGGAACTGGTACAAATCATTGACACGGTATTCACCAAGTTCGGCATCAACGTTCAGATAAAACTGAACAACAGAAAGATACTTGCCGGTATTGCCGAGTATATTGGGCAACCCGACAAAATCGTCGATATCACCGTGGCAATAGACAAGCTCGACAAGATTGGTGTTGAGGCGGTGAATGCCGAAATGTTGGCCAATGGAATTTGTCAAAGGCGCTGTTGACAAGCTGCAACCCATACTTACCATGTCAGGGGAACCAGCGTCGAGAAACTCGAAACCATTGCCCAAACCATCGCCACATCAGAAATTGGCGTGAAAGGGATAGAGGAAACGCGTTTTATTTTGGAGAAGATAGAGGCTGTTGGGCTGAAAAACGAATTGCAACTTGACCTAACTTTGGCACGCGGACAAAACTATTACACAGGTGCAATTTTCGAGGTGAAGGCCAAAGACGTGGCCATTGGAAGTATAACCGGTGGTGGTCGTTACGATAATCTTACTGGGATATTCGGCATGCCTGGGCTTAGTGGCGTGGGTATCAGCTTTGGGGCTGACCGTATTTACGATGTGTTGAACACGTTAGACCTTTATCCGCAGAACGCAACGCAGGGTACGGAGGTGCTATTCATCAACTTTGGCGAGGCCGAATCCGACTATTGCTTGCCAATAGCCAGCCAAGTGCGTGCCGCAGGCATATCTGTCCAGAGCTTTATCCTGATTGTGGCCAAGATGAAAAAGCAAATGGCCTATGCAACGCTAAAAGGGCATTCCTCTTGCACTGTGGTTTTGAGCTGGCGAAAGTGAGATAAGTCAAGAGCAAAAGTTACGCTGAAAAACATGCTCACGGGCGACCAACGGCTGGTTTCAGCCGAGAAGAACTATTGCCAAAATCACGTCAAAGAACCCCATAAAACCACCGCGATATGGAGATGGACGTTTATCATAAGTTGCTCGAAAACGGCATTAGGCCGTCTGCACAACGGCTCGCCATCATGAATTATTTGCTCACACATTTTACACATCCCACAGTAGACGAGGTGTATCAAAGGATTGTGCAACGAAATCAAAAACGTTGAGCCAGACACCGCTGTACAACACATTAGAATGTCTGCCGAAAAGAATTTGGCGCAAAGTGATAACCATCAACAGGCACCATGGTGCTATGATGGTTGCATGAATCCACACAAACATTTTGATCACAGCCACTGTCAGGCCATGTTTTCGACATCTTCGACGATACGTCTGCAGAACTTCCACAGGCAATGAACATTGATGGACACCAAGTTCTTGAAACGCAAGTTTACTATCGCGGCATCTGCAATGTTTGAACAATACGGCTGGTCGAGGATAGCAACTAATCTTATAAAGGTAGATACAGGTAAAAGCCTGCCACAAATCAATCATTGTCATTAAGGAAACGTCTGTTGCATCGCCCATAATTTGCATAAATAGCACAGGTTAACAGAAAACCATCTGATAACCAATGCTTCTATAAAACTATAATGCCAATTATGATAAATAACAAGCGGTATAACTCCCCAGTGTTAAAGTGTAGCTAAAATGCAAATGTGTTATGTCTTTATTGCACGCTAATTGCTTGATATTTTAGTATCTTGCAGCGTTTTTCAAACAACATAAAGTCTAACTTTATTAATTTTACTTTATTTGATATTTATGTCTAATTTAAAAATGTACAGCCGCTGAGCGATTTCAACTGGCAAGGTTTGAGAACGGCAGCCTGTAGAGTAAGCAAGGATGCTCTTGAAAGAGGCGATGAAACCTCTTAACAAGGTTTCTGAGCATCAAGTTGTTGATGGTACTGTTATCTCCATCGACAAGAAGGAAGTTATTGTTAACATCGGTTACGAGAGCGACGGTGTTATTCCTGCTTCGAGATTCAGATACAATCCCGACCTAAAAAGTTGGCGACACTGTTGAAGTTTACATCGAAAATCAGGGAAGACAAAAAGGGTCAACTGATTCTTTTCGCACAAGAAGGCACGTCTTAGCAAAAAGCTGGGAGCGTGTTAATGCCGCTCTTGAAAACGAAGAAGTTATTCAGGTTACATTATGCCGCACCAAGGGTGGCATGATTGTAGACGTCTTCGGCATCGAAGCCTTCCTCCCTGGAAGCCAAATCGACGTACATCCCATCAGGGACTACGACGTAGTTGTTGGCAAAACCATGGAATTTAAGGTGGTTAAAATCAACCAAGAGTTCCGCAACGTGGTTGTTTCGCACAAGGCTCTTATCGAAGAAGAACTTGAAGCACAGAAGAAAGAAATCATTTCAGCTTTGAAAAAGGACAGATCCTTGAAGGTGCGTTAAGAACATCACCACCTACGGCGTATTCGTTGACCTTGGTGGCGTTGACGGACTTATCCACAGTACCGACCTTTCTTGGGGCCGCGTAAGCGATCCGCACGAAGTGGTTAGCTTGGATCAGAAGATAAACGTGGTTATTCTCGACTTCGCACGACGAAGCGCCGCATCGCGGTGGGTCTCAAACAACTCACTCCCCATCCTTGGGATGCGCTCGACCAAAGCCTCAATGTGGGCGACCACGTTAAGAATGAGTGGTTGTTGTCATCGCCGACTGCGAGCATTTGTTGAAATTGCACCTGGTGTAGAAGCTTGATTCACGTTTCAAATATCGTGGAGCCAGCACCTAAGAAGTGCACAAGACTTCATGCACGTTGGCGACGAGGTGAGGCTGTTATCCTTACACTCGACAGAGACGAGCGCAAGATGTCGCTTTGGCATCAAGCAATTGAAGGACGACCCATGGGAAACCATCGAGGTTAAATATCCCGTTGGCAGCAAGCACACCTCTAAGGTTAGAAACTGCACCAACTTCGGTATCTTCGTTGAACTTGAAGAAAGGTGTAGACGGACTTATCCACATCAGCGACCTTTCATGGACGAAGAAGGTTAAACATCCTTCTGAATTCACACAAGTTGGTGCTGAAATCGAGGTTGTTGTACTCGAAATAGACAAAGAGAACAGACGCTTGAGCCTTGGCTACAAGCAACTCGAAGAGAATCCTGGGATACTTTCACGAAACGCTTTACACCCTGGCAGCGTTCATCGTGGAAAGATTTCCGAAATGATGGATAGGGTGCCGTTATCACACTCAACGAAGGTGGCGAAGGTTTCGCTAACTCCCAAACACCTCGTTAAGGAAGACGGCACACAAAGCTCAGCAGGGGCGAAGAACTCGACTTCAGGTTATCGAGGTTCGTGAAAGATACAAAGCGTATCATTCTGTCGCTAGCCGCACCTTCGAAGAAGGCAAGGACGATGTGAAACCCGCAAGAAAGCAACACGCTGCTAAAGTCTGAGTCTTCTGTTCCAAATCAACAATGTTGCAGCAGGGGTACCACCCTTGGCGACATTGATGTGTGGCAGACTTGAAGGCTAAGCTTGAAAAAGGAGTAATTTGCTAATGCCCATTAGGGCTAATTCCTTCTAATAAATTGGATGCGCACCTTGGAACTATTCCAAAGGTGCGCATTTTATTACTCCTATTAATTTCCATGTAAACGAAATGTTAACTTTCAGCGCGATTTTAGCTTTAAAAACACAAAGTTGATGAACCTTTTTGTAAACTTGAAACGCTACCTATTTTAAACCAGAATTTCCCCACCTATTGTGTCTTAACTCACTTCGCCGCCTACAACAATACCAGCTGCGGCAGGGTACGAAAGGCGTTGCTGGCAGGCACATGTTTCTTTCCTTTGGGCTTGTGTGCGCCTTCATTATCGGCCAAATTCTCATTAGTGGTAGCATTATCTGCACATTCCGAGTTATTCTGCCCCATAGGTTTAAGCGGTTGTTCTTCGCTAAACACCACCTTAACCCCAGCAATGCCCAGCGCCCTTAACTTCTTTCTCATCACCTTGGCCAAGGGGTCCATAGTGGTTTTTGATATGTCGGCCAACCTAAATGCCGTTGCATCCATCTTGTTTGCAGCCCCCATGCTCGATATGATGGGTATGCCAAACAGCTTACAACGCCTTATCAGCTCAATCTTTGCCGTAATGGTGTCGATGCAATCCACCACATAATGGTATTGTTTCAAGTCTCACCTCGTCTGCATTTTCCGGCAAATAAAACATCTTATATTTTACCAACCACACATGCAGGATTAATGTCGTAGATGCGTTTCTCTATCGCATCAACCTTCGCTTGTTCAGTGTAGAGTGCAAAGCAATCACTTGCCGGTTCAGGTTAGTTATGTTTACCGTGTCTGCATCAAAGACATCAATGCAGCCAACACCACTTCTAGCCAACACTTCTACCGCATAACCCCTACTCCCCTACGCCAAATACAGCCACTTTGCTACCTTTAAGTCGCTCTACGGCATCTTTGCCAACAAGCATTTCGGTCCTGCTAAATTGATTTTCCATACTTTTCTATCTGTATTTATTCTTATGGCATGTCCCAACAAGTACGTTCAGTTAGCTGTACCTAATGCAGCATTCAACGTCGACTTCCCAATCCATGCTCCATTTATCCTCGATTTTTTTCGAGTAGTTCTTTATCAAATAATAGTCGTTTGCATCTTTATGATACGCAAAGCAGCTGTTAACGCCCTCAATAATCCACCTTAAAATGTTCTTTTCTTTGTCGTCCAACTCATTGAGCGATGCATAGCTTACTAGTTCTTGTACCTTAGCCACATCAAACTCTCCTTGTTCAAATAGCTTATAGCAAAAACTATCCTCCACTTCATCGTCTTTGTTTATCACAATCAAACTTTGGTTCTCGTTTTCGCGTTCTAGATGTACTGTCCTCATGTTTGTTTAATTTACGATGCCTGTTGTACCGAGGTTAGCCAACCAACAAACCAACACGGTGGCCCATTCTTGGTGATGCAGCTTAAAGCCTCTCAAAAAGATAGCGTTTCCAACTATTTTAATAAAACACGTCTACGCCTTTCTCTAAACCATCGTTATTCAGCGTGCGGTTTGCCTTATCCTTCCCTTTTCCAAAGTTGAGTCGATATGTTGCGCCCAACACAAGCATGTTGGCGTTATTTCTTATGCTCTGTATATGATGTTCGGGATGAACGTCTGACACAATTATACGTTCATATTTAGCTCCATGTTGGGTAAATAGGTTTGCGCCCATCATCGAGAAATGCCAGTTTTTATATTGATACTGCACTTTTATCATGTTCCATCTCTCATTAGAATAATAGGTGTTTCCTTGTAATTCAAACTTGGGTTCAATTTCTTGTTTTACCGACAGCATCCATTTCCCAAAATACATGGCAGCACTTAACGAGGGCGTAAAAGCCGTCGGCGCGAATGGGTTTGGGTAGAGCAGCAGTACCTGATAGTGGTCCCACCCCACGCAACCCCACAGCGTTGCAAAGCCAAATAGTTCTTTCGCAGACAATTCCAATTCTAAGTTTAACTGATTGGTAGACTTCCCGTTAATCGCTTTTGGCTTAAAAACATGTTATAGTATGGGTTCCGAAATTTCGCTGATGTAGCTATACGAATAGTAGATGGGATTAAGCGTTTTTGTTGTGCGACACCCACAAAGTAGACGTGAATTTTGCTTTGGAAAAGCGCAGATAAAACCCTGTTTCGAAGATGGGTAGAGGCCTTAAGCGGGGTTTCCTTGCCCTGATGAGATGGGTCATCAATCACCTGTATCAAATCAGATTGTTGCGAAAATTCCGGTAACGAAGGTTAAGCAAAAACAAATAGTTCAGTGACCAATTGGGCGAAAAGGCATAATTGGCATTGACGTCACTTTCATCCGTACGGCATTGGTTTTTATAGGCATTGTTGTCAGCATAATTGTAGATGCCACTAAGATTTTAAACCATAACTCAGTTGTTTTGCGTTACCCACTATTTGTGCATACAGCGTTATGCGGTTTTTGGTCTATCGTTGCTTGCTTTAATACACCATTTTCCAGCTGCATGTTGTCTGTTGCATTATAATAGTTTTTGTATTCCACACTGGTTCTTAGGGCTTTAAAGGTCTTGGAATACATGACGTCTGCGCCAATACGCCACGACTTGTTCTCAGTTGAGCTTATCAACGTGTCGTTATTTAAAGGGTTGGTGTACGCATTAATATAATCTCTTTCACAAGTACCAGACGAACGTCTACCATAAACATTGCTTCTATATGTTGACTCTTGCTTAATTGCTTGCGAAAGAACAGGTCGAAGTTGGGCGAAACAAAACCAAGTTTCCAGCGTGTATGGTTTGCATAACGAGATATATTGCTCTTGTAACTTTGCGTATTCCACGAATTATCGCTGATTTTTGGTCTTCAAGCTAACCCCAAACCTTTTGTCGAAATCATAGTTTTGGGGTTGTGCGAATGAGTATAAAGCCAATGATAATTCGTTGCTAAATAGTTGAAGTCGCTAGGCATTCCGTTTCTTTCTCTGACATTGGGCTCATCCTGCCGATCACCTTTCGAGGCTTATCTCTTTTTGTTATAGTCGCGCCAATTGGCAGCATAGTTCAGTTCCCATTCCGATTTTCCGTGGTGGTAGTCAGTGCCAACATTGCCATTAAGAAAGCCCGTTGTTACGCCAGACAGCACATTTGCCATCACCGAGCCACCATTTTGGCTAGGGATTAAGAATGATGTTAATAACACTTCTGCCGTCGTATCGCAGGTCAGGTGTGTCGCTATACTCTATGCGTAATACGTTTTTAGGGTTCAATGAGTATTTTGCTTAGCTCGCATGGCTTTTCCGTTGACCTGTAAACACAGGCGTGGAATTGTCTACCTGCCGTTTGCAATATCTCGTTAACAGCTAAACCTGGCATTTTTGTACTGTAAAGCGTTGAGCAAGGACAATCCGTTTGCCGACTGCCCCAACTCCTTTTTTGAAGGAATGATAATGTAACGGCCAGCTTTCTGCATAACCGACTCTGCCGTTACAACGACATCACCCAGCGTTACTTGGCGTTCGAAGAGCGTTACCGTACCCAAATCCACAAACTGACTGGATGTTCCCGATATGTTGATTTGCAAAGGAACGAACGTATCTTTTGTTATTTCGATAGATAATGTAGAGTCGTTTACTTCGGCAGATACGAACTGCCCTGCCTGGTTTGTTTCTATCTCTATTACCTTTGTGCCGTCTTTGTTTATACCAAGAACGAGTGCCTTGTACAAAGGTTTGCCAGTTGCATCTACAACCGCTCCTTTAACTGCATAGGCTAATGCTGATGCTGCCTGAGTAAGCAGCAACAAAGCAATGGCGGCTTTAAGCGAAAATGGTTTCATGTGTCAAACGCTGTGGGGATGGTTGAGATTGAAAGCAAAGGATTGGGAGATAATCAAAAGACGGATGATAAACGAATGGAAATCCCCAATCAGTGTTATGCCAATTGGGGATTTCCTATGCAATTTTGAAAGTCTAAATCTATTTTAAATCAGCTTTTCATCGCCTTAACATGTCCTTAAACAAAACATGTTAGACTTCTGAAAAACAAAAATGTTATAAACCTAACGATTTCTTAATCTCTTCGATCTTAACGTCGGCCTCCTTGTTGCAACGTTCAAAGCAGCCCGCACATTTCATTTCGCCTTTCACTTCAAGGTAGAACTTAATCTTTGGTTCAGTACCCGAAGGGCGAACAGACACCTTTGTGCCGTCTTCGCAGAACCATTTGCAGCACGTTGCTTGTTTCGGGCATGTCGAGTTTGTTACCACTCCGTTGCCGTCGGTTTTGCTCAACGTTTTGTAATCTTTGGTAACGACAACCTTCGAGACCTGCAATCTCTTTGGGAGGATTGCTGCGGAAGTTCTCCATCATTGCCTTTATTTCGTCGGCTCCGCTCTTTCCTGGTTTTACAACGTTGATGGTAAACTCCTTAGAGAAACCATACTCCAAGTAGATGTCCATCAGCAGTTCGTAAAGCGTTTTGCCTTGGTCCTTTGCGTAAGCGCAAATCTCAGCCAACAGCGAGCAAGCCGAAACTGCATCCTTGTCGCGAACAAAGTCTTGCGCCATAAAGCCATAACTTTCTTCGCCGCCACCGATGTGTGCTGCTTTCCTTCCGACTTACGTATCTCGTTGGCAATCCATTTTTAAAGCCTGTATAGCAGTCGCGCATCTCGATATGTTCTTATCGGCAATCTTCTTGATAACCTCCGTGGTAACGATAGTCTTCACAATGAAGTCGTTTGGTTTCATCTTGCCCGTCTTGATGGGTTGGTGATGATGTAATAGAGGAAAAAGCAAGCAAGTTTGGTTGCCGTTGATAAGCACCCATTCGCCCTTATCGTTCTTACAAGCCATGCCCACGCGGTCGGCATCGGGTCGGATGCCATAACGATGTCGGCGTCTATCTCCTTGGCATCGCGTAGTGCAAGGGTTAATGCCTCTGCCGTTTTTCAGGGGTTAGGACTAACTACTGTGAAGTCGCCACTTCTTACCATCTGTTCTTTCACGCAGTGTACATTCTCAAAACCCCATAGTTTGAGCGAGCGGGGAATGAGCATCATACCCGTTCCGTGCAGCGGCGTGTAAACGATTTTGAGGTCTTTCTGGCGTTCGATAACTGCTGGGTCGATGCTAATGGTCTTTACCATGTCGAGGTAGATCTTGTCAGCCTCTTCACCAATAATTTCTATCAGTTGCGGATTACCTCAAACTTCACATCGGCCACCTTCACCTTGTTCACCTCATCGATAATTCCCTTATCGTGCGGAGCCAGTACTTGTGCGCCATCTTCCCAATAAGCCTTGTAGCCGTTATACTCTCTGGGGTTGTGACTGGCCGTAATATTCACACCACTTTGACATCCGAAGTGCCTGATGGCAAACGAACACTCTGGCGTTGGGCGCATCTCGTCGAACAAAATACACTTTGATGCCATTGGCAGAGAATATGTTTGCAACCGTCTCCGGCAAACAAGCGGCTGTTGTTTCCGGCAGTCGTGGCAAGCGGCAACCTTTATCTGCGGCGGGTTGGCAAAGTTCTTTTTCAGGTAATTGGCCAATCCTTGTGTAGCCATGCCCACGGTGTAGATGTTCATTCGGTTGCTGCCTGCGCCCATGATACCGCGCAAACCGCCCGTTCCAAACTCCAAATCTTTGTAGAAGGCGTCGATAAGACCAGTCTTATCTGCATTTTCCATCAGTCCTTTCACTTCGTTCCGCGTTTGTTCGTCAAACTCGGAAGTTAGCCATTGCTTGGCCTTTGCCTCGCATTGAGCTATCAGTTGAGCGTTATTCTCCATAATCTATTTATTAGTATATTAAATTTATATGTTCACAATCAAGGCCAACAACGATGTCGTTATCAGCATGGCAAAGATAATATACTTTCGGGCGCATATTTTCATCCTTTAAAATAAGGAAAAAACAAAGTAACGGCGACATTTCTTTGGGATGTACGGATATTTTAGGTACATTTGCAAACACATTTAGCGAAACAATAATTTAAAAACAACATCCATATAGAACATCATGGAACTTTATTTCACTGGCATTATCATAGCTGTAAGCACATTTTTTATCATTGGCATATTCCACCCCATCGTCATTAAGGTTGAATATTACTGGGAACTCGCCAATGGTGGGTGTTTTTCTTATCTTAGGCATTGCCGCCATCTTGTAGCCCTCATGGTAGCTAATGTTATCGTTTCTTCGATACTTGGCGTAATTGGCGCATCCTTTCTTTGGTCTATTGGCGAACTGTTTGAGCAGAAAAAGCGTGTAGAGCGCGGCTGGTTTCCCATGAACCCTAAACGCAAACACGCCTACAATCCAGAGCAAGAGAAGAAAGCCGCGTAGCCATGAAAGTGGAACTTTTGCTCGTTGGAAAAACGGTTAACAGTGTGTTTGTGGCTAGTATTGCCGACTATGCCAAGCGCATAGGCCACTATATGCCATTTAACATCAACGTTATTACCGAACTTAAAAACACCAAAAACATCTCGGCCAATCAACAAAAAGAGGCTGAAGGCGAACTGATATTGAAGAAGTTGCAGCCAGACGACCACTTGGTGTTGCTCGATGAGCATGGTAAGGAGTTGCGTAGCATCGAGTTTGCCCAATGGTTAGAGCGCAAACAGCACGTTGCGCGCCGCTTGGTGTTTGCCGTTGGCGGCCCTTATGGTTTTAGCGATGCGGTTTATGGTCGCGCGAACGAGAAGATAAGTCTTTCAAAAATGACGTTTTCTCACCAAATGGTGCGCCTAATCTTCACCGAACAGCTCTATCGCGCCTGCACAATTCTTAAAGGAGAGCCTTATCACCACGAGTAGAAACAGGCATCGAAATGGAGTTATGTACAATATTCGCGAATGAAAATGCGGTTGTTTATTGCACATCGCACTCAGATAGAACTTAGAAAAGACTGGTGCCGCGCTGCTCCTCCATTTTGTTTTACTTAGGCTTTACGTGGGCAAGGTGTGCCATTCAATCACTAAAAACGTTTGGCTTTTTATTTGAGCTATCCGCCTGCCGAAAGCTTAGACATTCGTTTTGGAATCATATTTTCTTATGGGCGAGTTGGCATATACCACAAACTGGCATCAGTACAGACGCTTGTACCGAGGCTACAACGCCCCTTGTACTGACACTACAAGCCGCTTGTACTGCCACTACAAGATGCTTGTACTGCCGCTACAAGATGCTTGTAGCATCACTACAAATGGCTTTGTGCTGATTAATTAATCACAAAGTGGGCATACAAACAAAAGTTCAAAACCAATTCTTTTTTGCCTATAATGATGTGAAACATAGGCCAATTATTTTGTACTTATCGCGATTTGCGCTATCTTTGCACCCATATTTCGAAATAAGAACTTTTATTATACCATTTCATGAAACAGTACAAGTTAGTGGACAACGTGCTAGGGTGGCTCGCCTTTTTATTGCTGCCTTCGTATATTGTTCTACAATCGAACCCACTGCAAGCTTTTGGGACTGTCCTGAGTTTATAACCACAGGCTACAAATTGGAAATCGGACACCCACCTGGGGCGCCTTTCTTCATGCTCACAGCCAATTTGTTCTCACAATTTGCCAGCGATGTAACGCAAGTAGCTAAGATGGTGAACATCATGAGTGCTGTTGGAGTGCCACAACCATCCTATTCTTGTTTTGGACCATCACCCACCTTACGCGTAAGCTTATCGTTAAGGATTGGGGTAGCATGACGTTGAGCAAGCTTATCGCCATAGAAGGTTCAGGGATTGGTTGGCGCGTTGATTTACACTTTCAGCGACACGTTTTGGTTTAGTGCCGTAGAAGGCGAGGTTTATGCCTACTCTTCGGCTTTCACTGCCATCGTGTTTTGGCTTATTCTGAAATGGGAAGACCATGCCGACGAACCTCCCATAGCGACAGGGTGGCTTTGTGCTTATCAGTGTACATGACAGGGGCTAGCATCGGCGTTCACTTGCTTAACTTGCTTTGCATACCCGCCATTGTGTTGGTGTTTGTTTACCGCAGTTCCCCCAACATCGAGGTAAAAGGCTCGCTCCTTGCCCTTCTTGTGGCCTTCGTTCTTGTTGCAGCCGTGCTTTACGGCGTTGTTCCGGGCATCAGTACCGTTGGTGGATGGTTCGAGTTGTTCTTTGTTAACACGCGGAATGCCGTTCAACACGGGCGAGTGGTGTATATCGTACTTTGGTAAAGTGCCGTTATTTGGGCCATCTACGAAAGTTATTCGCAGAAAAGCGAGAAAAGAGAAAACATTTCCTTCATCGTTGCATTCGGTTTGTTAGGTGTTCCGTTCTACGGCTACAGCTGGTCGGCCTTCATCATTGGCGCAATTGTTCTCGGTATATTATAGTGCTGAGCTACAAGCACAAGAACGAGGCCAAGAAGTTGGTTCCGCTCATCACTTCGCGCATCAAGAACACGGTGTTGCTCTGCTTGTTGATGCTCATGATTGGCTATTCAAGCTATGCAGTTATCGTTATTCGCTCGTTGGCTAACCCGCCAATGGACCAAAACTCGCCCGAAGACATCTTCACTTTGGGCAGTTATCTCAGCCGCGACCAGTATGGCGATAACCCCCTACTCTATGGACAGGCCTTTACATCGCAGGTGCAACTAGACAGAGAGGGCGACATGTGCAAGCCCCGAATGAAAGAGGGCGCGCCCATCTATCAGCGTAAGGAGAAAGCTAGCAAAGACGAGAAAGACTCTTATTTCGTTGTTAGCAGAAAGAACAAGTACGTTTATGCGCAGAACATGTTGTTCCCACGCATGTGGAGTCCACTACATGCGCAATCGTATAACGACTGGTTAGGAGGCATAGACGGCTCGGAAGTACCTTACGACAGGTGCGGAGAAACCATGATGATAAAGATGCCGAGCCAGATGGACAACATTAGGTTCTTCCTTTCGTACCAATGTAACTTCAGTATACTGGCGCTACTTCATGTCGAACTTTGCAGGGAAGGCAGAACGATATGCAAGGAAACGGCGAGTTGGAACACGGCAACTGGATATCGGGTATCAGTTTCTTAGACAACGCCCGACTGGGAGACCAAAAGCAAACTGCCGACGAGTTGAAGAAACAACAAAGGCCACAACGTTTACTATTGCTTGCCCTTGTTGCTGGGTCTTATCGGACTTTTCTGGCAAAGCCTTCCCGCGGACAACGTGGCATAAGGCAATTTTGGGTGGTGTTCTTCCTCTTCTTCATGACGGGGTTGGCCATTGTTATCTACCTTAACCAAACGCCATCGCAACCACGCGAACGCGATTATGCCTACGCTGGCTCGTTCTATGCCTTCGCCATTTGGTGTGGTTTGGGCGTTGCAGCCATTATCGACCTGCTTCAAAAAGCGTATACAGGTAGAAGGTACTATCGTTTCGGCCGTTGTTGCTGCGCTATGCCTTTTCATCCCTATACAAATGGCTTCGCAAAACTGGGACGACCACGACCGTAGCCATAGGGATACGTGTCGCGACTTCGGACAAAACTATTTGATGACCCTTCAAGACGAAGGCAATCCCATTATATTCACCAATGGCGACAACGATACATTCCCTTGTGGTACAACCAAGAGGTGGAAGGCGTGCGTACCGATGCGCGTGTTTGCAACCTTAGCTACCTGCAAACCGACTGGTACATCGATCAAATGAAACGTCCTGCATACAATTCGCCCTCAGTGCCCATCACATGGCCGCGACTTGAATTCTGTTCGGGAACCAATGAGTATGTTGAAGTGGTGCCACAAGCCAAACAACAGCTGCTCGACTTCTACAAGAACTATCCCAACGAGGCCAGAGCTAAGATGGCGACGAGCCGTTTGAATTGAAAAACATCCTTAAAAACTGGGTTCGCTCTAAGGATAAGGACTCTCACTCATACCCACCGACACGGTTTACGTCACTATCGACAAGGAGGCAGTAAGAAAGAGCGGCATGATGATGGCCAGCGACAGCATACCTAACCGCATGGTGATTTCGCTGAAAGGCAAAAATGCCTTGTATAAGGGCGACTTGATGATGTTGGAGATGATTGCACAGAGCAATTGGGTACGTCCGATATATGTTGCCTCGACTGTTGGACAGGAGAATTACATGAACCTTGGCGACAACTTTGTGCAAGAAGGACTAGCCAACCGCATTACGCCGTTCACAACAAATGCGCCAGGTGCGAAGAACTTCGACACGCAAAAGACCTACAACAACGTGATGAACCGCTACAAGTACGGCGGATTGTCGCGCAAGGGTATCTATATCGACGAAACGGTTATGCGCATGTGCTACACCCATCGCCGAATTATAGCTCAGCTGGCACTGCACCTTATCTCCGAAGGCGACAAGCAAAAGGCAAACAAGGTGCTGCAAAAGGCTGATAAGGAACTGCCTGCCTACAACATCCCCTATAACTATATGAATGGCGGATTGGATATTGCTCGTGCCTACGCATTACTTGGACAGACCGCGAAAGCTAAGGAAGTGGCAAATGCCGTGTGGACAAACGCCCAGCAATACCTTAACTGGTACTTAACGCTCGACGGCTCGCGCTTTGCCAATTCGATGAACGACTGCATGTATCAGATTTACGTTCTCAGGCAAGCCGCATCCGTAATGGGAATGGCCGACAAGCAAACGGCAGCCCAACAAGAAAAGAAACTGAACATGCTGTTTAAGCAATATCAGGAAAAAGGCGGGGCTATGCCCATGGAAGATGAATAAGGAATATACATGACGATGGGCAAAGCAGGTGTAAAAACGAGAGTTGGTCTTGGCACACCGATGCTCTTGGCTGTGGCGAACGGCTGGTTCTTGCACCTGCTGCACGTCTGATACCACTGTTTGAACGATGATAATCGAACAACCCGCAATATGGTTACGCTGGCTTTATCCGCATGCCCTGTGGCGTATGGATAAGAACGACCGTTCTGTTTACCTCACTTTCGACGATGGCCCAATACCCGAATCCACCCCTTTCATTCTCGAAACGCTGGCTAAGTTTGGGGCTCGTGCCACTTTCTTTATGGTTGGCGAGAACGTTGAACGCTATCCCGAACTGTACCAACGCATCGTAGATGCAGGGCATCGGGTGGGAAATCACACCTATAACCACATGGGTGGAGCCAAGCACAGCATCAAGACATACACCGACAACGCAAGGCGGGCCGACGAACTGATACATTCCAACCTGTTCAGACCGCCCCATGGATGGATGCGCCCTAGTCAATACGCATGGCTAAGCCGTACATACAAGGTGGTGATGTGGGACCTCGTTACACGCGATTACTCGAAGTGGATGACGGCCGAAGACGTTCTCAACAACGTTAAGCGTTATGCGCGCAATGGCTCTATCATCACTATTCACGATTCACTTAAAAGTATCGATAAGCTTCACTTACTACCTCAGGCATTAGAATGGTGAAAAGGAACAAGCGGTATGAGTTTAAAACTTTCGAATGACATCAAAGCCGGGGCCAAACGCCTTGGCTGTACGGCATAGCAAAGCGCCGCGCCCGTAGAGCCTGATACGGCTGCCGATGTGGTGCGGTGGCTCGACAACGAGTGCTTTGCCGAAATGGCATACATGAACAATTATACCGACAAACGCCTCAATCCGCAATTACTCATGCACGGTTTAAAGTCTATTGTGTGTAGCCATGAGCTCTGCGCCTGTAACGCATGGAAGGACAATATCAGCAGCCAGCTACGCCTATGGGCAAGACCTATCACGAAGTGGTGAAGGTGAGTTGCGGCTGTTGGCAGCTATTTCGAGTTCAGCCATACATTGAAGAATGTGTTTCGCACTCCACCTGTTGCCGATAGTGCCCCCAAGGTATGAAGTATTCTGCGACAGCGCGCCATCTTGGAACGCTATTGGGCGGTAAAGGCGAAGCTTGGGCTGGACAGGTAGAAACCATCAGCTTGCTCTTCTGACAGGCAGGCATGTTTTGTGCTGGGCGATTGTTTCTCGACATCGAGCTAAGCTATGATGAAAGATGCCCAACCGTTGGAAACTGCCACAGTGTATAGATGTCTACGCCCACAAAGGCCCTGCTGGAACATGGCAACATTGCCAGCAAGAAGACATTCTTGTTTGATGCCAAGCGTTGCCTGTCGTATCAAACCATCGAATATCGGGGTGATTTAAATCCTGAGTAGCTCAAGCTATGGGCGATACCATCTACGGATGCGACAAGTGTCAAACCATTTGTCCCTGGAACGCTCACCCCATAGCCACCAATGTCGAGGAGTTGGCGCCCAAAGCCGAACTGATGAGCATGACGCGAGAGCAATGGCACAACCTCACGAAGACGTTACAGACGTCTTTTTCAAAGGAGTGCAGTTAAACGGGCCAAATATGCAGGGCTAATGCGAAACATTAAGGCCGTAGAGCAATGCCAAAATCAGCAAAAACAAGAAAACGACGTACACGAACCCCTGTAACCGACAAGGAGAAAAGAAACAATGAGATAAGCAAAACTTAATAAACACGCAAAAGGCGTTGATACACGCCTTTTTCGATGGCTTTATGAACGGCGTTACAGATGCCAACGACCTGAAACAAGACGAAAGTCAGACGTTGATAAAGACACTTCTGAACGTTTACGAAAAGATTTCGGAGCATTACGCCGTGGTGATGCTGCCCATCCTGGGTGTTGTTCACCACGAGCTTGGAAAGCAGTGCAATGCAAACTCGATGCGCAAAGCCAACAAGGCGAGGTGGATATTGCCGCACTCTTTAAGGTGGTGTGTGGCGAAGGAGGCACTTACGAGGCGATGGTCGACGATTATAAGGTTAATTTCGAGGCACTTTTGAAGGGCACTACGCTGCATCCCCAGCACTTAACCTTAGCCGATGATACCCCAACTACCTGCTATACCAAGACCAACGAGGAACAAAACATCAGGCTTTTGGTGCGCGCCATTCTGCGCGCTTACAGCTGCGGACTGCAAACAAAGCCTTCGTCACAGCAGTTTAAGCAAGCAACGGTTATTCGGATGGTGTTGGATAACGTGACTGTTGGTTGATCTGGCAAGTACACCATCGCACAACACCTGAACAAGACTGCTGATATACATGGGTTGTTTTTGGCGTGGTGCATACCCAAGAGCGGTATAATGTGGTTCAAGAAGAATTACAGCTTGAGATGGAAAGACTTATTAAGGGTGAAAATTAAAGGTGAGAATAACGGTCATTTATGTCGATATGCGCTTGCAAACCATAAATTTACTTAACTGTACCATCTCTGATTAACTTGGTGTCGATAAATTCTATGCCCTTTGGAGTGCAAAAGCCACGGAGGAACAGCACGGCCATATTGGTGAACAAATGGTTGACATCGTATTTTTGAAACATTTGTTCACCCATAGTGAGCTTTCGATGAAAACGAAATGAAGTTCAGCACCACGTTATAGTCTAAATACGACACGAAATATCCTTCCTCTATCCCCCGCTTCACAAAGTCCAACGCCTCTTTATGGTTCTTTTCTGTTTTGTTGGTAAGATATTTCGTTACTCGCGAATACTTGCTTAATTCGCTGAAAACAAAAGGATTCGTGCTTGCCATATCGGCCATTTTCTCGGTTGTAGACATGAAAAATGATGTCCATTACCGTATGGTTCTTATCCTGCGCATACAGTTGCGAGTCGCGTTTCCTTGCCTTGTCTTCGCGCATAATGCCGTCGAGCAGCAACTCCTCCTTATTCGAGTAGATTTCATATATCGTTCGTTTGAATATGCCAAGCGTCGTTGCGATGTCGTCATACGCACACTGCGTATGCCGCGCTCTTTAAAAGCGCGCATGGAAGTAACCAAAAATACGCTCCCTTTAAATCCTTCCGATGAGCTAGAAAGTAAATCTTGTTGCTCCATAATATACCACCCTTATTTTATACGCTAAAAGGTACAAAAATATGAATAACAATTTTGGTTTTAAGCCTACTACCTTTGCGCTGTTTTTCAACGTATAACGTTTATCTTTAAATACAACGCTCATTAATATTAATATACGATGGTAACAAGACGTGGGAAAAGGTTTAATGCCCTCCCTACGTCTTTACCACATCTAAACAATCATACTAAAATGGTGAAAGTAACCAAAGAAGCAGCTTTTAAGCTATCATCAGAGTGGACCTTGGGAAAGATTGAAGTGCGACCCACTCAAAACCATATCACTCCCAAACAGACCTTAGTCTGGTAACACTCGTGGCGTAGGCCTATCCTTGTCTTGAAATACAAAAGCAACCCCGACGATGTGTACAAATACACCGACAAAGGAAAACCTCGTGGCCGTTATCAGTGCAACGGAACGGCCGTGCTGAGATTAGGCGACATCAGGGGCGATGAGTGGCAAGCCCGTGATGGAAGGAAAGGATTGCTGTTTAAGATATACGGCGGAATTGACGTGTTCGACATCGAATTGGCCGAAAGACCCCGAAAAGTTCTGCGAAACGGTTGAGAGAATTGTCCCTACCTTTGGCGGCATCAACCTAGAAGACATCAAGGCACCCGAATGTTTCTACATCGAAGAACGACTGAAGAACATTATGACATTCCCGTGATGCACGACGACCAGCATGGAACGGCCATCATTTCGGCCGCAGGACTGAAAAATGCGCTCGAAGTGGCTGGTAAAGATATTAAGAAAGTGCGCATTGTGGTTAATGGTGCAGGGGCTGCGGCCATTAGTTGTACTCAAACTTTACCTTGCGCTTGGTGCGCAAAGAGAGCGATGGTGATGCTCGACTCGAAGGGAGTTATCACCACCGACCGCGAGAACCCTAACGACCAAAAGGCACTTTTCGCCGCGAACGTCGCGACATGACATCTACACTGGAAGAGGCAATTAAGGGTGCCGACGTCTTTGTCTGCTTTGTCTAAGGGTAACATTCTCACCCAAAGATATGGTACGTTCGATGGCAGATAAGCCCATTGTGTTTGCCTTGGCCAATCCCTGTTCCCTGAAATATCGCTACGAAGATGCGATGGCATCGCGCCCCGATGTACTTATCTCCACGGGACGTTCCGACTATCCCAACCAAATAAACAACGTTATTGGTTTCCCCTATATCTTCCGTGGTGCACTCGATGTACACGCCACAGCCATCAACGAAGAAATGAAAATGGCTGCTGTGCATGCCATTGCCGACTTGGCCAAACAGCCTGTTCCCGATGTGGTTAACGACATCTATCGTGTTAACGACCTTACTTTCGGACCGCTCTATTTCATCCCCAGAACCCGTAGACCCACGCCTTATCACCGAGGTTTCGGCTGCTGTGGCTAAAGGCCGCGATGGAAAGTGGTGTGGCAAGAAAAGCATAACCAATTGGGATGCGTACAAAAAACAGCCTGATGCAGCTGCTTGGCCAGAGAAACGGTGTTTACAAAGAAAACTGCACGATACGGCCTCGTTTGCAGCCCTCAACGCGTTGTATATGCCGAGGCGGACACCCAGAGTCATGATGAAAGCTGCCGTACGCAAGCCAAGGCCGAAGGCATCTGTTTCCCTATCCTATTGGGCAACACCGACCGCATTAACCGTCAAGCACAACGCCTAAAACTAGACCTTAGCGGAATTAAAATTATCGACATGCGTGCCGATAAGGAACAAGGCAGGCGTCCTACCTACGCCAAACACTTGGCCGAAAAGCTGGCACGCAAAGGGCTACACCTTCCAAGAGGCGTACGATCAAGATGTACGAACGCAACTATTTTGGCATGATGATGGTTGAACGAGGCGATGCCGACGCATTTATCACGGGGCTATACACCAAATATTCTAACACCATTAAGGTGGCCACAGAGGTAGTTGGCGTTCGCGAAGGTTTCCATACGTTCGGCACCATGCACGTTGTTAACTCGCAAAAGGGTACATATTTCATTGCCGATACGCTTATCAACCGCCACCCAGACAACAATTTCCTTGTTGATATTGCTCGTCTAAGCGCCAACACTGTTGAGTTTTTCAACGAGAAACCCGTAATGGCGATGATTAGTTACTCCAACTTTGGCACAGACGGATTGGCAGTCCGCTGAAAGTTCACGAGGCTGTTGAAGAACTGCATACAATTATCCCCAACCTGATTGTTGACGGCGAGATGCAAGTGAACTTTGCCCTGAATAGGGAAATGAGGGACGAGAAGTACCCCTTCTCCAAGTTGAAAGACAAGGATGTGAAATACCCTTATCTTCCCCAACCTTAGCAGTGCCAACGCCAGCTATAAGTTTTTGCAGGCCCTTAACCCCAAAACTGAGATTATCGGCCCAATTCAAATGGGGCTAAACCGTCCCATCCACTTCACCGATTTCGAGGCATCGGTTAGGGACATCGTTAATGTAACGGCTGTTGCCGTGGTAGATACCTGCGTTGACAAGATGAAAAGGGCAGGTAAAGGCAAGCGATAAAGACGTTATAACGCGCCACATGCAGCTAAGTCGCCATATGAAAATGGGGCATGATGCTCAACAGCCCTGTCTTATCGTCTTTACAGTTGCATTTATTAGCAAGTACACATCATTCATATAGCACGCTATTTCCGTATTCGGAACATGGCGTGCTATATTCATTTCCTATGGTAAGGAGAAAGCAAGTAAATCAAATAAGTATAGTTGAGGATATTCGCCTTTGCCGTTTTTGAGGGCTACTTGACCAACCAGCAGATCATTGAATGGGCACATTGCGGACTGCCACAGAAAACACACGCAGGGCTGCTATATTTTTCAGATAAACCAAACGGCTTATAATGGTCTGGGTACAAATAAAGCTCCTATTGCACTTTACCATATAGCGGTGATGTAATAAGAGCTTTGTAGCTATTATAAGCCAGTTGTAAGTCCTAAGTCTACTTTCTTTTAGGGCATTTGATAGCTCCCTCTAATGGGAAAAGCCATGAACTACCTTAGGTCTAGGCGGTGCGTTTCAACAGCCCGAACCACGTACATTCTTGTTTAGGTTCTTGGCTCACCGCCAACTTAACTGTTCAGAGCCAAACACCTCACAATTAACGTTACCGGCATTGTTCAGGTTGGCCTCTATGTCGCCCTGAACCCTTCACAGAGAATTGCACTTTATCGGCTTTAAGGCGTTTAAAATCTATGTCTCCAGAACCTTTAAGGCTTGCTTCTGCATTTCACATTCTACAAATCCAAACTCTACGTCGCCCGAACCATTGATTGATGCCACCAACTTATCGCAGATAATATCCTTAAAATCGATGTCGCCAGAGCCAGTTACAGACACGGTTAGGTGGTCTGTATCTCACACGGCGAGCAGCCTTGAAAGTCGCCCGAACCTTTAATTTCGAGGTTGTGTTAGGGTCGGGAGAGCTAATATAAATGTCTACATCATCGCTTGAAGAGATATACTGCTTCTCTTGAAGACCTCTCAATATATAATGTCTCGCCACTTACGCGCAATACAACGGATGAAACCTCAGCTTGTAGGACCTACTATTTTCGCAGTGTTCTTGTCTCCTTGTACAAAATGTACATCGTAAGGAGTTGTCATAACTATGCGTTTAAAGTACTTTAAGTTTTTGTTGGGTGGTAACTTTCTTCTTGTGGCTTCCGCATGAGCATGTAGAGGTAAAACAACGCGCTAAACACGAGAACTGCCGAAGCACTAACAAAATTCTTTGTTTCATTTTTACTGTCTTTTAACTTGATTAATACAACCTTATAGACGCATCTCAGCGTACTTTGGTTGCAAAACTATGAAAAAGAAGTGCGATAAATGGGCATGAATAGCGCGAAATTAACATTTCAAAAGCATTTAGACATCAGTTTGGCCGATAAAAAGAAACCAATTTTTAACGCCAAATAAAGGCATGCAACAAAGCCTTTCGCATCATTTATACAAATTTACTAATCATAAGCCGAAGGCTATGCACATGATTACACAAAAACGTAACTTTGCGGTAAGATGACCATCAGTAGCAAAAATAAAGTACATACGCGCCTTAGAAACGAAGAAACACCACGCGATGCAGAAGGCGTTTTTGTTGCAGAAGGGCCGAAGGTGGTGGGTGAACTGCTTGCCAAAAACACCTGCAAAAGTTGCTCGTAGGCCACCCCAATGGCAGGTGCCTAATGCCGTTCATGCGGCTACGGAGCTGATAATCGTCAGCAACGACGAGTTGCGCAAACTCAGTTTTATGCGAGGCTCCGCAGCAGGTTTTGAGCCGTGTTCCCTAAAAGCTATACGAGAGCGAAAGCATCACAGCTGGCATGGTGGAAACGAACGAACTAACCCTGATGCTCGACGGAATACAAGACCCAGGCAACTTGGGCACCATCATCAGGCTGGCCGATTGGTTTGGCATTCGTCACGTGGTGTGCAGTACCGACACGGCCGATGTGTATAATCCCAAAGTGGTGCAGGCCACAATGGGCAGCATTGCTCGTGTGAAGGTGAGTTATACGCCACTCGAACCTCTGCTCGATGCCTTGCCCTCCGCGTTCCCCGTGTATGGAACTTTACTCGATGGCGACAACATCTACACGCAACAACTTAGTGCGCATGGCATAATAGTGATGGGAAACGAGGGCAAAGGCCTTTCGCAAGGTGTGAGGAAACGCGTTGAGTCACCGACTTCTGATACCTAGTTTTGCCATAGGAGAAGAACGCGCCGAAAGTCTAAATGTGGCTAATGCCACCGCCATTGTGTGCGCAGAGTTTAGAAGACAAGGTGCAATAGGGAAAGGTGAAAAGGTGGTTTAAAGGTGAAAGGGTGAAAGAGTGAAAAGGTGAAAAGATGGCTTAAGGTTGAAAAGGTGAAAGAGTGAAAAGGTGAAAAGATGGCTTCGCCTACCAACCTGTTAACTAGACTACTCATCTTGTCAACTCGCAACTAGCCAACTCATGAACTTCTCAACTCGTTACCTCGTCAACTCGTGAACCCGTCAACTTGTAAACGTGAGAACTCGTCAACTAAATAAGAAACCCTTTAAAAAAGATATAAACATGGAAACCGAACTCATTAAAGACAGGAGCCTATCTAGCTGTATAAAGACAGCCAACAATTTGCTAGGCATTAACTTCGCCAAAACCATCAAGGGTACATGGCTGCCAGCCTTGCTCTTTGCCATCATGACGGCATTGTTTGGCTTTTTTGCATTGCAAGAAATATCTGCCACTTCGCTAGGCAGCCCCTCTCCTACCATCCTATCTTATGTACGAAGTATTGGTACGTGGGTGGTTAGCCTTGGTTTATGGGCTTATTTCTTCGCTTCTGTTGTAACCCTAGTCAGCGAAAGCGGATCGAAACAAAACCTTCGTCGCTCGTTAGCCATCGTAGGTGTAGAGCTGATTGTCTATCTTATACAATGGCCATAGGCATTGTAGTGGTTAGAATGGTGGTGATGAGCCACCTAGGAAAGGCCTTTACCGCCAACTTCATCACGCTTGTTTGCGGGGTAACTGTTGCCTGGCTGTTGCTCATGGCATTGATAATGGTGCCCTTTAAGTATGCCGAGATGCGCTACTTGCTCTCTCCTAATGGTAGCTTACGCCGCAACCTGATAGCCTATTACGTGTCGGGAGTAAGAGGTGGTGGCCTTCTTATTGGCACAACCTTCTTTACGGTGCTGGCCTCGGTATGCCTTGGCGCGATTATTTTCTTGCCCACCTTTATTCTCTTGGGTGCTAGGGCATCGTCGTTTGTTAGGCGAACTAACAATGAACGACCCATCAGGACTGCCCACTTATTTTAATGCGCTGCTCATTGGGTCGATTGTTCTCACCACTTTCATCTTCATGATTGTGATGGTATGGACAGTGTTTGTTTTTTATTATGTCTATGGTTCTATCGAGCATCGTAGGCAAATGAAGAAACAAAAGCAAGCTGCAACCGCCAAATAAACTACTGAACACCATTGCATACAAAAAGCCCGGAAAGTGAACGAACACCCTTCCGGGCTTTGTAGTTTTTATTAAGGTCTAAGGCTTTAAAACTTAGAATTTGTAAACGATACCTGCACTCATCACGGCTTGGTTGTAACCACTTACAATTTGGTATTTCACTTCGCCATTAAGATATAGGTCGTCTGTGAGGGCGAAATCTACACCACCGCCAAGGTTAACACCCAATCTACCATCCGAGGTAGAAAACTTCTGCTGTAATGGGTTTCCCATATTTATCTATGCCTTCGTAACTTGTATAAGTTGCTTTCGTGTTTACATAACCCAACCCCCCAAGAGGATAAGCTGTAAACTTGTCGGTAATATTAAAGAGGTAATGCAGGTTGGCATTGAGATCCCAAAATTCCAGATTGTTCTTCTTGAAGTAGTAGTTAAAGTTACCATCAAGACGGAACTGCTCGTTAATGTCGTAACGAGCTCTTACGCCGATACCAAGATTAGACACGTCGAGTTCCATACAAGGTGTGAACACCAACAGCAAACTGTGCAGATGCAAATGCACTTACCATGGCAAAAGCGGCCACTAAGAAAAGTTTCTTCATTTTCTCTATCGTTTTTAATGATTAATTTTACCCCTACACGCCATACGTTAGCATGGCGTTCAAGGTGATAACATTCTCTGTTAAATCTATTCTGATTATCAATTCTCTTTTCATCAGTGGGCAAAGATAAATAAAAACATAACACACATGCTTTTTATGTATAACTACAATTATAGTGAAAAAGTATGATGCGTAGTTTAGGGCATCTCAGCCCGAATATGCCGTGTACAAAGGGAAAGTAACACATGTAACGCTTTTTACGCATTCAAACTTTCGAGAACAAATTATTGGCAAAACCTTTGATAACCATTCACAAAGGCATGACGTCAAAGGCATCAAAATGGCCTGTCGTCAGGTTATTCTCCAAATAGCCGTTATATTTATTTTGCTGTTTTATCAACTGCACTACCTTTGCAAATCAACTTAAAAAGTACAAATGATAATGACATATCCGTGAAAGGGTTGCAACGCTTATCGGGGCGCAACGTCTCAGGCAATGCCGAGGCGCACATCAGCTTTGTGCTCACCGATAGTCGCTCGCTCTGTTTTTCCAGAAGAGACATTGTTCTTCGCTTGAGGTCTAACCGAAACGACGGACACAACCATATATCCGAACTTTACCGCCGCGGTGTGCGCTGCTTTGTGGTAGAAGAAGTGCGCACGTGCCGCCGAGCTACTCGGCGAGTGCCAATTTCTTGTGTGTTAGGTCCACCAGGCGTGGCCTTACGCCTTGCCCAACACCATCGAGAGGCTTTCAACATATCCCATTGTGGGCATAACGGGCAGCAAACGGCAAGACAATGGTGAAAGAATGGCTGTACCAACTGCCTCGCCGCAATGGTTGTTACGCGAAGTCCGCGCAGTTACAATTCGCAAATCGGGGTTCCGCTCTCGTTTGGTTGCTCAATCGTCACTCGCAACTATGTGCATTTTTCGAGGCGGGCATCAGTCAAAAGGGCGAAAATCGCAGGCTTTACACGACATTATCAGACCCAACATTGCGGTGCTGACAAACATAGGTTCGGCCCACGAGAGAACCGCCACGCCCGAAGAGAAGTGTCGCGAGAAGTTAAGACTATTCGAAGGAGCCGGAGGTAATGGTGTATAATGCCGACGACGACTTGCGGCACGTGTGCTGAACGAAACCGCAACAACAAGGGCGAACGCCTGCATGCGGTCTCACGAAAAGCCCCCAATGCAGCCATGTATGCACCAAGATTGACAAGCAACCCACGCACACCACCATACATTATATATATAAAGGAGGCCAGCCTGCAAGTTATTTCTTGCCCTTCATTGATGATGCCTCGGTGTGCAATTCTGTTGTATGTGCAACCATCTGCCTGCATGTTGGGCTCGATGCGCACACCATAGACGAACGCATGAGACGGCTCGAACCTGTGGCTATGACTGAAGTGAAGGGACTTAACGGATGCACGCTCATCACGACTCGTACAACTCTGATATCAACTCGCTGGACATCGCTCTCGACTTTGGCGAACGCCGCCCGACCACAACGGGCAGCGAACGTTAGTGCTGAGCGACACTGCAAAGCGGACTGCCCGATGCTGAACTATATAAAGAGGTGTCGGGCTTGGTCGAACAACGCGGCGTGCAGAAGTTTATCGGCATCGGACCGAAGATTTGCGCCAACAAAGAAAGCATCAGGTTGGCAGAACGGCATTTCTTCGCCTCGGTAGAAGATTTCATACATAGCGATATTTTTAAGCAATTGCGCAACGAGGTGGTACTACCTAAAGGCGCACGAAGTTTTGGTTTCGACCAATTAACTGAACTCATGGTGAAGAAAGTGCACGAAACTACACTTGAAGTGAACCTCAATGCCATGATAGACAACTTGAATTATTATCGTGCTATGATGCACCCCAACACCAAGTTGGTGTGCATGATTAAGGCTGACGGCTATGGTGCAGGAGCCGTAGAGATAGCAAAGACCCTGCAAGACCATCGTGCAGATTACCTTCTGTGGCTCGTTGCCGACGAAGGAGCGACGCTAAGACGCAACGGAATAAGCAGCAACATCATGATAATGAACCCCGAAATGACGGCCTTCAAAAACCATGTTCGACTACGATTTGGAACCCGAAGTGTATAGTTTCCGCCTGTTGGAGGCTCTCATTAAGGCGTTGCTGAGAAAGAGGAATAACGGATTTCCCGTTCATATCAAGCTGGATACAGGCATGCACCGCCTAGGGTTCGACCCCGAAAACGATGTTCCGCGACTGATAGAACGCCTGCACAACCAAAACGCCTTGATACCCAAATCGGTGTTTTCGCATTTTGTGGGGTCTGATGCCGACCAGTTCGACGACTTCTCGCAGCAGCAGTTCGAACGATTTGATAAAGGCAGGATGTTGCAAGCTGCCTTCGAACACCCACATTCTCCGCCATATCGACAACATCGGCAGGCATAGAACATTTTCCGCAACGTCAGCCAGACATGTCGCTTGGGGCTGGGGCTACGGAATTAACCTCGAACCAACGCCATTATCAACAATGAGCACCCTGCACACCACCATTCTGCAACTGCGCAAGGTAAAAGGTCGGCGACACTGTGGGCTGCCGCGCCGCGGAGCCATTGAGCACGATAGCGTGATAGCGGCCATACCCCATTGGATACGCCGATGGATTGAACAGGCGATTGGGCAACCGCAACGGCTATTGCTTTGCGAACAACCAACGAGCAGAGTATGTTGGCAACATCTGCATGGACGTAGCCATGATTGATGTTACGGGGATAGACTGTAACGAAGGCGATAGTGTGGAGATATTCGGCGACAACTTGCCCGTAACAGTGCTGTCTGATGCGTTGCAAACCATTCCTTACGAGGTGCTAACAGGCATCGAGCAACAGGGTAAACAGGGTTTATTTTCAGGACTAATGGTGCGTGTTTGTGGCGAGGTGTAAGCGTGAAGGCAAGCAGTGGGCAAAAGCAATGGCTTTGTACGCTTGTTCGTATCCCGCAGATTGCCACCAATCTTTAAGTACTAAACGATTTATGGTGCGACTATAAACGTCTTGTACAGATACTCAACTTCATATTTGTCGGTAACTCTATAAGAAGTCGCGTTTCTGCATGCAGAAACCGTCTTCACTTTTTAATGTTTTCTATATACTGAGAGGAGTTTATTATCTTTGTGGTGTTGTAAAACAAGATAATTGCTCCTCTCACACATGGCGTATAGGAAAAATTATAGTAATATTCAAAACAACTCACACACTCATCAACTCACAAAACTCAAAAATCACAAGCTTAAATTCTTGTTGTTTATTTTACAAAACAGTTCTGATGATTCACCTGTTCTAGCGAAAGAATAGGCTAAAAGTAGGCAAATGCTCACCATTTTTAACCTCACGCTCCTCGCCTTGTCCATTTTTAAGAACAAAACCTACATTTAGCACCATTTAGCCTTTCTAGATTGGTTGGAAGTCCGATTTTATTCAACCTCAAAACACCCATTTTACCCCTAAAAACCCACTTTCGATAGACATTTTTACCCCTAAGAGCCACATATTTTCATGGTTCAAGAAGGTTATATTTATACCATTACAGCGGATGTTTATACTTTTCATCCCGCATTTAGCGCCCTTTTTACACTGCATTTAGCAGCATTTTACCTGCATTTAGCACTCAAAACGCACTCCATTTTGTGACTCAAAACGCATTGCATTTAGCACCAAAATGCACTCTGTTTAGCGGCAAAAACACACCATTTTGCCGAAAAAGGCCTGAAAACGGGTGTTAGTGGCGGGCAGTTTAAATAAAAATTCATTTTTCCGCATTCACAAACAACCTTTTTGCACCATAACAAACCTTCGCGAGAATCGATTTTTGCGGCAAGGTGGGCGATTGGTGAGCAGAAAGGGCACTCATAATGTTAAATTTCCTACTAAAAACTAGACAAAAACGATTGTGCCGTGTACATGTGGGTGGGCAACGGACACAGAAAACACGCACGCTTACGACCGCCAGCGCGAACAGTTGTAGAGCAGAGTTTTGCATTTAGAAAGGTGGCAGAACACCCTCATTGCACAATTTTATTACCCTTATTTTGCAGGCGTTACGCGGTTTTGTTGTAACTTTGTACACCATACTAATATACAACATTCAACTATGCCCAACAAAGTAACAGTTAGCGATGCCGCTTTAAGACAAGCGGCAGAAGAAGGAATGGACGCCTTTGTAGACATCTTTGTAGATGCCATCAATGCCGCTGTGGGCGGAGAACTAACCGCCGAAACCATGGCACAGCTCAACGCCAGCCAAATAACACTCTTGGCCTACCGCATTCTGCGCGACGAGGTTATGGACGGAGGGTTCATCCAACTGATACACAACGGCTATGGCGGATTTATCTTCCTCAACCCTTTTGCCAAGATGGTCAAGCAATGGGGAATTACAGAATTGGGACGACTCGTAAGCAAGGTGCACTCCAACTACAAAAAGTATCGTGAAGAGATAGAAAAAGACTGCACCGACGAAGAGTTCATGTCGCTTTTCGAACAGTTTCCCGTATTCGACGACTTCGACGACACCTTCGTTGAACACGAAGAAGAGTGGACGGCTGCCATAGCACAGTATATAGACGGGCATATAGAAGAGTTTGCAGAAATTGTGAACTAGAACGGTTGTTGCACGGGCCTAACCCTAGCAAAGCACGCCACATTTAGAAAGAAAGGACAAACAATGGGCAAAGAAACAGATTCGATAAGAAAGAAAAGTGCCGTACAGATAAGGAACAAGAAGGCTTCGTTCGAATACTTCTTCGTTGAAACGTTTATGGCCGGCATCGTTCTTACGGGAACGGAAATAAAGTCTATCCGCTTGAGCAAGGCCTCGCTGGTAGACAGCTTTTTGCTATATCAACAATGGCGAACTGTGGGTAAAGGGCATGAATATTTCGCCCTATTTTCTACGGTTCGTTTGCCAACCACGAAGCCAAACGCGACCGCAAGCTGTTGCTCACCAAACGCGAGATACGCAAACTGCAAGAGGCTAGCAAGCAGGTGGGTTCACCATTGTGCCTACGCTTGTGTTCATCGATCCCCACGGACGGGCAAAGGTAGACATCGCTTTGGTGCGCGGTAAGAAAGAGTACGACAAGCGACAAACACTCAAAGAAAAAGAAGATCGCCGACAAATGGACAGAGCCATAAAAGCGGTATTAAGCACTGGTTTGTAACGATGCCATCAGCTGTATTTCAATGATGCTCAATGCGAGTTGTAGAGTTGATAAACACGCCCAACAGGCGCAAATGGGAAAGGAAAGGTCGACAAGATGAAAATTCAGGACATAATAAAACAGCGCATCATGATACTAGATGGCGCGTTGGGAACCATGATTCAGGACTACAACTTGGAGGAAAAAGACTTCAGAAATGCCGATTTGGCAGCATCACGAAGGTCAACTAAAAGGCAACAACGATGTGCTGAACATCACCCGTCCCTGACCTTATTCTCGACATTCACCGCAGGTATTTGGCTGCTGGTGCCGACCTCATTGAGACGAATACCTTTTCTTCGCAAATCATATCGCAGCCGATTACCAACTCGAACACCTATCGCGCCCAATGGCTTTGGCTGGTGCAAAACTGGCCAGACAAGCTGCCGACGAGTTTAGTACCGACCAATGGCCACGCTTTGTGTGCGGTTCGGTTGGTCCCAACGAAACAAAACTTGCTCGATGAGTCCCGACGTAAGCGATGCCGCAGCACGCGACACTCACCTACGACCAACTGTTTGATGCCTATCGCGAACAAGTGGAGCGCACTGATTGAAGGCGGCGTAGACGCCATCTTGATAGAAACCATCTTCGACACGCTTAACGCCAAAGCAGCCATCGATGCCACTATGACCGAAATGCAAATGCAAGGCGTAGATCTGCCCATCATGCTCAGTATGACGGTGAGCGACTTAGCCGGACGAGACCCTTAGCGGACAAACCATCGAGGGTTTTCTAGCCAGTATCAGTTCGTACCCCATCTTCTCGGTAGGGCTTAACTGCTCTTTCGGTGCCGACCAAATGAAACCTTTCCTCAAAGAATTGGCGAGCAAAGCGCCCTACTATATCTCGGCCTACCCCAATGCAGGACTGCCCAACACGATGGGACAATATGATGAGACCGCAGAAAGCATGTCGCCGCAGATTGCCCAATTTATAAACGAGGGCTTAGTGAACATCATTGGCGGCTGTTGTGGTACCGACGACAAGTTTATTGCCAGCTACACAGCCTTGGCCAAAGGCAAAAACGCGCACGCTTGTGGTAAGCAAACCCAACACGCTTTGGCTATCTGGGCTTGAAATGCTAAATGTTACGCCCGAAGTTAACTTCGTTAATGTGGGCGAACGATGCAACGTGGCAGGTAGTAAGAAGTTTCTTCGACTTATCAAGGAAGGGCAATATGATGAGGCCATAAGTATTGCACGCAAGCAAGTAAGCGATGGCGCATTGGTGCTGAGACATCAATATGGACGACGGTCTGCTTGATGCTGAAAAAGAAATGACCACATTTCTCAACATGATTGCGGCTGAACCCGACATCGCACGCGTGCCCGATCATGATCGACTCTTCTAAATGGGAATGTCATCATGGCAGGCCTTAAATGCGTGCAAGGCAAGTGTATTGTTAACTCTAACTCGCTGAAAGAGGGCGAAGAGCAATTTATTGAACACGCAAGAGCCCTAAAACGCTTTGGCGCAGCATGCGTGGTGATGTGTTTCGACGAGCAAGGACAAGCCACGACCTTTGAACGGAGAATAGAAATAGCGCAGCGCGCATACCGCATCCTTACGCAAAGAGTGTGTATGAATCCGCTAGACATCATCTTCGACCCGAATATTCTGGCCATCGCAACGGGCATCGAAGAGCACGACAACTATGCACACGAGTTTCATTCGCTCGATTGCGTGGATACGTAAGAAGCTGCCTGGCGCACGCACATCAGCGGCGGCGTGAGCAACCTTTCGTTCTCGTTTAGGGGCAATAACTATATTCGCGAGGCCATGCACGCCGTGTTTTTGTATCACGCCATCAACGAAGGCATGGACTTTGGCATCGTAAATCCATCGTCGAAGGTTACTTACAGCGATATTCCCACTGATGAATTGGAGATTATCGAGGATGTTATTCTCAACCGAAAGCCCAATGCAGCCGAGGCTTTGATTGAGTTGGCCAACAAAATAAAGGAAGAGGAAGAACGCCGAAAGGCAGGTATGGCAAGTGGCGACGCAGGCTCACAAAAGCAAGCGGAAGAAGAATGGAGAAGTTTAGACTTGGATGAACGTCTTAAATACGCACTTCGCAAAGGCATTGGCGACCATCTAGACGAAGACCTGCACTTGGCATTTTGAGCATTTTTCCGCATGCCGTAGACATCATTGAAGGCCCTTTGATGGCAGGCATGAACGAGGTTGGCGAACTCTTTTGGGGCAGGTAAGATGTTTCTTCCGCAAGTGGTAAAGACTGCACGAACGATGAAACAGGCCGTAGCCATTCTGCAACCATAGCATCGAGAAAGAGAAAGAAAGTGGGAGCGACGAAAGCTGGTAAGGTTATCCTTGCCACGGTGAAAGGTGATGTGCACGACATTGGCAAGAACATCGTGGCCGTGGTGATGGCTTGCAACAACTACGAGGTGATAGACCTTGGCGTGATGGTTCCCTGCCGAACAGATTATTAAGAAGGCCATTGAAGAGAAGGCAGACATCATTGGACTGAGCGGACTTATCACGCCTTCTCTAGAAGAAATGATTAATGTGGCGCAAGAGATGGAGAAGGCTGGTCTGGACATCCCCATCATGATTGGTGGCGCAACCACTAGTCAGCTGCACGTTGCCTTGAAGATTGCCCCCGTGTATGGCGGACCTGTGGTTTGGATGAAAGATGCTAGCCAAAACTCATTGGCTGCTGCTAGATTGCTGAACAAGAGTGAAGAACCAACCTATGTTAATGAACTGAACGACAAATATGAAAGCCTAAGAGCAGGGTTATCAAGACAAAGCAACAAAAAGCTGTTGCCCATAGAAGAGGCGCGTAAAAATAGGCTTAGGCTGTTTGATGATTAAGGCTTACTGCTGACATACCAACACTTACAACTGAAGAAAAAGTATAAAAAGTATTGCAAGTGCATGGTAGATTGTTGCGCCAAAGCATTGAATTTGCAGAACAAAGAGAATGAGTTGGTATCGTTTTTGAGATTCTAGTTCTGCAAACCATTTACTCGTACTGCGAGTAACGTTCCTTTAAATACGTCTCGATCTCATCCTTTGTTAGCATACGCAGCTGCTGGGAAGTGCAGGCCGTGTATCTAGGCGACACGAACAAAGGCTGTGTTGAGGTGCAACGCTTATGCCTATTGTTGTGCAAATAACTGTTCAACTCCAACTCCGAGGGGAATATCTTGTATTCTTTTCTCCCCCTATCGTTCTCTATTTCGTAGATTTCGCAAGGCTTTTGCCACACCACTTCGGCTGCCCGAAGATACAAAATGGCTATATTAAGCGACTTAAAAGGGAACTTGGCACGAAACCTCCCCTTTGCATCTACGTCTGCACAGATACATCTGCCACAGCTATTGCACACATATTGGCGATGATGATGCAAACATTCTTCGGGGTTAATCAATGGTGTTGCCCGATTATTGTCGGCATAACATTCCTTACAACGATTCTCCATTGTGTCTTTTTCTTTTCCGTTTACCATAAGATGCTAAGTTTTTATTCTGCCATTTGCAGCAGTCTACCGATTTCAGCGGTATGAGTTCGACAATAATACATCACAAAGGAGATGTAGGGAACAAACACCACGATGCCCCAAAACAAACCTCTTGCAGTGGCCTTATAGTCGCCAATGCGATAGAGTATGTAGGTTGCCCACACTATATTGAGGGTCATGGTGATGTGCGATAGCTGTGCAAAGACGTTTGCACCACTCCAAGTGAAGGTAAAAAGCCCCATTGTTCCGAAATAATACATCGGTAACAGGGCGAATGGAAGTAAGGCAGTCTTGCCTTTCAACCAAAAGAATGTCACACAAACAAGGTAGACTAAACTTGCAGGTGAGCAGGCATTGAAAGCGAGCCATTGCACAAAGCTGACTTTCAACGTGAAGAAGAAGTAGCCCGACCCTGATAAGGTGAGTAGCACTAAAAGCAATGGCAGAACAAGGCCTACTACGTTTCTTGTTTTTGTTGTGTTCATAACGCCATAAAATTAACGAATGGGGATATACACTTCGGTCTTTAAATTCTCTGCGGCAGTTCGTTGACAGTTATTCAAGTACTTCTCGAACATCGGTTCATCCCGCAGTTCGTATTCGCTGTTCACTAGCCATCGCATGGCCTCATCGTAAACGGCAGCGCGAGGTTTTCGTGAAGGACCTTGATACGCAAACATGGCGTATTTGCCGCCAGCGAGAGTCTTGCAGCTAACTCCGTCTTGGGGTTTGGCAGGTTTGTATGGCTAGGCATACGTCGCTACGTTGTTGGTTGGCTTCGGTAACTTTTGGGTCGTCGTACGAGATGCAAAGCGATTCAATTCCCTTAGTGAAAAAGTTTCGCACTTCACCACGCCCCAGAGGCGTTGGTAGGCATCATCGTAGTTTAGCGAACCATATTCGCCCATCAGCGAAACATGTAGATAAGACTCTTATCTTCCAATGTTACTAGCTTTGGTGCTTTTAGGTGCCAAGTTCTCATTGATAACTTCCTCTTCATAATATATATGTTTTTATCCGTTCTGTATTGTGTGGGAGTGATGCCATATCGGTTTTTAAAGGCTTTTTGAAAGCGAAGCAGGACTTTCGTAACCGATGTTGTAGGCAATCTCTTCACCGTAAGCGACGAGTAACGCAACAGTTGTGCGGCTGTTTCTATCCTTAATCGCGCGATAAAGGCGATGGGCGGTTCGCCTTTATGGCTTTGAAGATGCGACAGAAATGAAAGTCAGACAGTTAGCCACACGTGCCAATGTCTTCACATCTATCGTTTCGTCGAGATGCGTGGCAATGTAGTGGCTCGCCCTATTAATACTTTGTATATAACTATTTCGGGTTGTTGGTTTCATACACACATGGGGATTATTCTGATAGCAAAGTTACAACGCTTTTTAGTAAGTTCGCTTTTTCCTACCTTGCTAATTTGCAAAACGAAGGTCACTTCGACTGATATACCATCCACTTGTTAGCAGAACATGACGAACGCCCGATTGTTACGAGCAATCGGGCGTTCGTGTTTCGTACAGTGTTCTTTTCGGTTTATCTTTTGATACTTAAAGCGTTTTGATACTCTTCTTAGGTGTTTTTCAAACTCTTCTGTATGGATTTCGATATTTGACAACTTGCTGTACGCAGGCAATATCTCATTCAGTTGTTGACGGTTTTGCTCCATCAGATTCACTAAGGTCGTCGTTGTTCAAGCCCAAATTCTTGGCCTCATCAAAGTCGGGAACACAAGGCCAACAAGCTTGTCGCCGTCTTGTACCACCACGCTTTCGGTAACCATCGTCATCGAATTGAGCTTGTCTTCAATTTCCTCTGGCTAAATGTTTTGTCCATTCGACCCAAGCAGCATATTTTTGGAAACGACCTTTGATGAACACATTGCCTTCGGCATCCATCAATCCGAGGTCGCCCGTGTGGTACCAACCATCCTTATCAAGCGTTTCGCGTGTTGCCTCTTCATTCTTGTAGTAGCCCAGCATCACGTTCAAACCACGTGCTAAGATTTCTCCTGGTACGTTTTGTGGGTCGCCACTGTCTATCTTCACCTCCATGTGGACCACAGCTTTGCCGCACGACGTGGGGAAAAAGTCCTTATAATCGGCGTAAGTGATGATGGGTGCACATTCGGTTGCGCCATAACCAACGGTAAAGGGCAGGTCGATGCGGGTGAGGAAAGCCTCAACTTCGCGGTTGAACGCCGCTCCACCGATGATGATTTCATAGAATTCGCCACCAAAAGCTGCCGCCACTTGCTCTTTAATTTTTGGTTTATCTTCTTGTTTATCACAGGCATGTTGAGCAACAAGCGCATCTTGTTGTTCTGAATTTTCGGGAAAACACGTTTCCTGATAATCTTTTCGATAACCAACGGCACGGCGATAATCACTTTGGGCTTAATCTCTGCGAACGCCTGGGCGATGATGGCAGGACTAGGTATGCGATTGAGATAATAAATGTGACAGCCACAACAGAACTCGAAAATAAACTCGAACGCCATTCCGTACATGTGGGCCATAGGCAAAATGCTGATGATATGCGCACCAGGCGACACGTGCGGACCTAGAACGCCCATGGCGAAGTCTAAGTTACTCCACAGTGCGCGGTAGGGAATCATCACACCTTTAGAAAAGCCAGTAGTGCCGCTTGTGTAGTTGATAAGCGCCAGTTCGTTGGGGTTCTCCTCTATATAATAGTTCACATGTTCTTTACGGAAGTACTTAGGGTACTTCTTTCCGAACATCTCATTAAGGTGTTCGCGTGCATAAGTAAGCTTATCGGTACGCGAAAGCACCAGCGAATAGTCGGGAATGTAGATGATACCTTCAAGTGCAGGCATCTTGGTGGCGTCTATCGTAGTGGCCACCACATCGCCCACAAAGAGCAACTTAGCCTCCGAATGGTTCACGATGTTGTGCATTTGGTCGGCGGTAAACTCGTGTAGCACGGGTACGGCCACCGCTCCATAAGTGAGCGTTGCCAAAAAAGCCACCGCCCAGTTAGCGCTGTTGCGCCCTGCAAGGGCAATCTTGTCGCCCTTTACTACCCCGCTGTTTTCGAAGAGAATGTGCAATTTCTCTATTTTACGCGCCACATCATGGTATTGTAGCGTTTGCCCTTTGAAGTCGGTCAGTGCATCAAGGTCCCAATGGTCTATGATGCTCTTCTGAACGCAGGCATTAAAGCTAGGTATCTTTTCCATATCTTGTTTCGCTTTAATCGTTATACTTGGTTTTGTGCTAACCTTTAACCGCTATTCTCTGTTTATCGTTCTTATTATAAATATAAAAAGGAGTCCGCATCACACGTTTTGGTGGAAAGGTAGCGTTTTATGCTACGCTTTGGGGGTTTTCTCAAACTCTGTGTCGTGCAACTTAATGGCAGACAGCTTGCAGTGGCGGGCAAGATGGTGTTCAACTCGTGTCGGTTCTGCTCCATAATGGCCTCCAAACTCTTCGGGCGAGAGGTCAAGTGATGCAACTTCTCCATTTCGGGGACACCAATCCCACTAGTTTATCGCCCTTTGTACCACAAGACCTCGTTAACCAAGGTCATCGAGTTGAGTTTATCCTCAATTCCCTCCGGAAACACGTCTCTGTCCATTCGAAC
>BNJS01000411.1_pt1 | contig 74832 bp, 80 predicted proteins | sample 8540461 | NCBI WGS metagenome assembly BNJS01 (sample SAMD00202454, study PRJDB9452) | human saliva metagenome | isolation source: human saliva | place: Japan
AATCAGCAGAATTTCATCACTAACTACTGCAGCTCCTCATATAATATCAGTATGTCCACTTAAATATTTTTGTCCGCACTATGCAATACAATATCAACTCCTAAATCCAAGGTCTTTTGTAAATAAGGTGACATAAAAGTATTATCTACAATTGTAATTAGTTTATATTTTTGAGCAATAGCTACTACCCCCGAATATCTGTAACATCTAATAAAAGGATTTGATGGAGTTTCTACAAAAATAGCTTTTTGTATTGGGTTTCACAGCTGCTTTTTACCTTTTCAAGGTCTGTCATATCTACAAAAGTTGCCTCAAAAGCCAAATTTATTAAAAAAACATCTTTCATAATACGGAAAGGTTCTCCTCATATATCTAATCCTAAATAAAATGGTCTCCTCCTTGAAAAATTGCAAAAATAGAACTTATAGCCGCCATTCCTGATGAAAAACCAAAACCATATTTCCCATTTTCAAGCCTTGCTACTAAGTGTTTCAAATTCTTTTTCGTGTTGGGTTGGACACTCGTCCATATTCAAATTCTTGTCCCACTCCATACTCTTTCAATTGGAAAATAGAAGCCATATTAATTGAATTATTCCAAACCTTATCTCCACTTGTTCTGATACCGTGAATAGCTTTTGTCTCAAAGAATTCATATCTAAAATCTTTTATTACTCTGCAAATATAGAAAAATATTTTAAATTAAAACAATATTACATAAATATTTTTAAATATTTTCAAATAAAAAGTTATTTTTATCAAACGACAATCTTCTGTTCAATAATATTAACTATCTCATCAATTGTTTTTAGAAACATTAATAATATTATAGGCTTGCATATAAAAGATTTCTATCAAAGAGATGTTTCTTATAAAATCTTCTAAATCATCATCTTGCAAATGAGAAATCAAAGGACGTTTATCTTTTTGAGGCAAAAAGCCTGTGTTAATTCCTGAAAAGATAGTTGAAGACATTTTGAGTAGCTTCATTTACCAATTGCATTGCATCTCCATAACAGGGAGTTCCTCCTCCTAAAGATAAAACCATCGGTGAAGATGATTTTAAAAAGTTCAGTTAAATATTCTCGTTCTTTTTCTAAAATAAATTTCTCCTTTATCCTTGAAAAATTTGGCTAATCCTTCTTTTTGCTCAATAAAAGTATCTAAATCCATAAAAGGGAAAAATATTTTTCTGCCAATCGTTTTCCTATGGTTGTTTTGCACACCCATATATCCTAATAAGATTATTTTTCTATTCATTTGATAAATAATACAAAAATACTTTGACGCTAATAAACATCAAAAGTATTTTTCTAAAAATTAATTTAAATAAATTATATTTCTCTATTGATATCCCAATTTTCAAGATATTCAGCTACTCGCTGAACGAAACATTCCTCCAAGAGCGCCATTTACCACACGATGGTCATAGCTATGAGAAAGAATCAATTTATATCGAATACCTATTACATCTCCTTCTGGAGTTTCTACTTACAGCTGGCACTTTCTGGATAGAACCAATAGCAAGAATACCCACCTCTGGCTGATTAATAATCAGGTTCCGAAAATATTACCAAAAGCACCAATATTTGTAACTGTATAAGTTCCTCCTTTTTATTTCATCTGGTTTTAACTTACTTTCACGAGCTCTCTTAGCCAAGTCATTAACTGATTTTTTGTTAAACCTATAAAATCAATTGGTCTGCATTTTTATAACAGGTACAATCAAATCTCCATTAGGTAAAAACGTTGTACATACCAATATTGATTTGTTTTTCTTAAAGATTCTCTCCCCCATCGGTAGAAAACATTCATCATAGGATAGTCTCTTAAAGCATAGCTACTGCTTCCATAAATATTGGGTGAATGTAAATTTCTGACCTTCACGAGCTTCAAAAGATTTTTAACCTTATTTCTCCAATTCCAAATACGAGTAACATCTACTTCTGTAAAGCTTTGTACGTGAGCCGATGTTCTACGACTCTCAATCATATATTTAGAAATGAGTTTACCCATACGAGTCATTTCTATAACCCTCCCACATTATCATCTACTTGTGAAGGTGTATGAGAGATTGTAGCTGGTTTTTCCTCAGGTTTATTTTCTGGCATTTTAATGTTAATTTCTGCTGGTTTTTCAGCAAAAAGTAACTTCTTTTTAGTGGTTCTACTGGTTTAGCCTCCTCTTTTTGGGTATTTTGAAAGAAAGACTATTTACAAAAGCATCCAAATCAGAGAATATTACCTTCTCCTCTTGTACTGGCTCAGGTTTAACTTCCTCTTTATGAACTACTTGCACAGGCTCTTCTTTTTATCTACTGGAGAAGAAATTTCAGAAGAAACTTGTATTGGCTCAATAATAGGCTCCACTTACAATAGGGTTGCAGTTCTTCCACTTTCAATTCCTCAGTAATAGGGTTTGAAGATTTTCCTCATTACTTACTAATGTTTTAAAATCCTCATTTACAGAGACTTGTGAATCTTCTTTGATTCTTCACGCTCAGATACTGTTTCAATATTATTATGAATAATCTCTTGTACTTGTTCTAAAATTGGAACTTGTGTTGAGTTTGAACGTTAGTTTCCCAAGTTTTTGTAGTTGAAGCACCTCCTTTTTAAGAGATACATAATTAAAGTATATCATTTTTAGTAACGCGACCTTCAAAGCCCAGAACCCTAATTTGCTCTAACTCTTCCAATGAGATATTTTCTTCCATAGCAATTGTTTTACCAAAGGAGAATAAAAGAAACGCTCTGATTGTGAATAATTTATATTTTCTTGTTTGATTTCAACAGGCTGATATGGAACTTCATTTTACAGGAATACAGGTACTTCAGGCTGAACTTCCTGCTGAACAACTTCTTCAAAAGCAATATTTTTGGACTTGTGGAGAAGGGCTCTACCTCCCCTACACTTTGAGAGCTCTGTTTCTATAATAGCCATTACTTGTCCTACTTTTACAACACTATCTTTGTGGAAAATAAAATCTCAGTAATAACTCCTGAAACGTCACAAGGAATTTCAGAATCAACTTTATCTGTAGCCACTTCTACTATAATGTCATCAACCTCAATTGTATCCTTCCACATTTTTGAGCCAAGAAGTTATGAGTAGCTTCTTCTACACTTTCCCCCATCTGGGAGTAATTTCAGTTTCATATCTTGCCATTTCTAAATGTGGTTAATATATATGTAAGATTTAATATTAAATCTTGATAAAAATATATGCAATTTTCAAAAGGTATAAAAGTAATAAAATTATTTATAAATTCAAATTTTTATTTTTATATATTATTTTACCTCACTTCAAAGGAACTCTGTGAAAGATACTTCTCCCCAAAGTGATTTCATCTGCATATTCTAGTTCATCTCCCACAGAAATACCTCGTGCAATAGTTGAGTTGTGATATCTAAACCTTCTAACTGTTTGAAAATATAGAAATTAGTAGTGTCTCCTTCCATTGTATTACTCAAACCAAAAAGTATTTCCTTTATATTTTTCATCCTTTATTCTATGAACTAAAAGAATTAATATTCAGATTATTAGGGACCTACTCCATCTATAGAGATATTTTCCTCCCAATACGTGATACAGCCTGTATATTGCCCTGTATTTTCGATAGCCATTACATCACGAATATCTTCCACCACACATACAACCGAAGGATCTCGATGATAATTTGCACAAATTTCACAGAATTTCTTCATCAGAAATGTTATGACATTTTTGCAATAATTAACATTATTTCGCAATAAAACTAATGCACTGTGCTAACTCTTCAACTTACATAGGAGGCTGTTTTGAGTAAATGTAAAAACCAACCGTAATGCGTCCGTTTACCTATACCTGGTAGATTGAGATGTTCAAACACTGCACTCTAATAATTTGGAAGAAAAATCCATATTATACTTAATAAAAGTCTTATTTTATGAGCGTAATTGTGCATTAACTTCTTTTCAAAAGCAAGAAGTAAAATGAGCCATTACTTTATCTATTTGTTTATCGAGTCAGTGTTTTATTATCATCTTGTAAAAATAAAACTCAAAAGCATAACTTTTCTTACCTTCTGGCAATTTATCTCCTTGATAAACTATCAAACAAAGATACTTTTTCAATAAATTTTTCTCCTGTTTTTAGCTATATCATAAAAGATTTTTAAAATGATATTTTTCATCTAGAAGCGCTAAATCTCGACTGAACCTCAGGATATTTACCTATTTCTTTATAGGTCAATTTTCTGAATATTATTTAAAACTTCTTCCCAAGAACATCTGCAAAACACCTCTTGTTTTATACCAAAATATTTGAGAATCGATTTTTACTATCCCAAATCTAGCTATTTTGGTTTCATTAATATAAACTTATTCCTTCTTGTAAAGCTATCATTTTGTACTGGTTTTCTTCTTCGTGAAATACCCACAACGTTCAAAAATAGCTACTAAATATCCTTTTTAGTGTGATTAGTGAATGGAGTATTCCAATTTTTCTGATGTTTTTATTTTCCTGATACAAATAGAGTTAAATGTTTTGATTTCTGTATATTCATTAATTTTTATGATATGTTTTACTGAAACTCAAACAACTGTAAAATCAGTACGTTTTCTATTAATATTATAGCTAATTGTTTCTAATCCTGAAAAAGAGCAAACTTTTGCCTCCCTTAACAGCTAAATCACTACTTAAAAGGTTTAGCATTTCTAACCGAATTTTTCATCAGAAATATCCTTTGTAAGTTCTGAATAATTAGCCGTTGTTAAGCTATTATTCATTATTTCAAAAATCCTTGTCCTATTAGTTGATTAGCAATAATATTTTGAATATTAAAATCATCAAATTTAGAAGAGTGTGCCATTGTAGCACTTATTTTCTGTGAAAACTTAACATTATTATATCCATAAACACGTAAAATCTCTTCTATAACATCTACATCTCTCTGAACATCAACTCTATAGGTAGGAAATAGTAAAGCCCTAAACCTCGTTCTGTTACGTTTGCTATTTGGATATCAAAGAACGAAAGAATTGACTTAATTACATCACGAGGAATAACTCGTCCTATAGGTTTATCTACTTTATCATAAGCTAAAAATACTTGAAAATCTTCTTGTTTTTAGGATAAAGGTCTCATAACTTCAGAAGAAATTTCGCCCCCTGCTACTTTTAATCAAAATAACATGCTCGTAACAATGCATATTTACAAAAGATTAATCATCTATGCCTCGTTCAAAAACGAAAAAGAAGCATCTGAGCTTATGCTATGTCTTTTGGCAGATTTTTCTAACAGAAATAGGGTTAAAATAAGCTACTCCTAAAAAGATTTGGCTAGTATTTTTCTGTAACACCAGAATTTGCCCTCCCAAAACTCCTGCTATACAAAGCGGATTTTCAGCATCATAAATCATTATATCCTCACTATGCAAATGTACGCTCAACATCATCTAAGGTTTTAAATTTGGTTCCTTCATTTTGCATTTTTTACAATGATCCTGAAAATTCTCTGAATATCAAAGGCATGAAGAGGTTGTCCCAATTCGTGAAGAACACTAATTGGTAATATCTACTATATTATTTTTAGAAGTAAGCCCTATTGCTTTTAGCCTATTTTGTAAATCAAGATGGAGAAGGTGCTACTTTTTACATTAGATATTGTAACTCCACAATAACGCGGAACGAGTTCTTTATTTTCTACTTGAACATCAATTTTCAATAATCTATTATCAACATCTGACACAGAAGGCGTTATTACTTCTTTTGTTGTTTCTTGTTGAAAGCAAACCAGCTCTAAGGTCTCGAGCAACACCGAAATGACTCACTTAGCATCAGCACGATTTGGAGTAAGTCCTATTTCAAAAACTTCATCTGTCTCAACGCCAAATACTCTCACTACAAGGTGATACCCAATTCCCACGTATCGGCTAAAACCATAATTCCATCGTGACTTCTCTCCTAATCCTAATTCATCTTCTGCACAAATCATTCCGTGGCTTTCTTCTCCTCGTATTTTTCCTTTTTATCTGGAAAAGAATTACCTTCTTTATCATAAAGAGTAGTTCCAATAGTAACTACAGCCACCTTCTGTCCTTTTGCAACATTGGTGCACTACAAACTATAGGTAATATATTCCCATTACCTAAATCTACTTTTGTAAGGCTCAATTTATCTGCATTTGGATGTTTTTGGCATTCTATAACCTGCCTACAACCCCAGAAAAGCCACCTTTTTACACTTTCATATTTTCTATACGTCCAACCTCAAACCTAAATCAGTGAGGAGCTCGCTCTACTTTTGCAGAAGGCAAATTAATCTTTAAAAAAATCTTTAAGCCAATTGTATGAAATTTTCATCTTATAAGAATGACGCTTAGTTTTGAAAAGGCAAAATTAGCATTTTTAATTGAATTGAAAATAACTAACCATATAATTGAGTTTTTCTTTTTCTCTACTAATATTATTTTTACAAGAAAAATACAATCATTTTTGTATCTTGCCTTTAATAATTATTTTTAATAAAATTTCCTTATACAAAATGAATTCAAAAATTAAAATTTCTTTCTTTATTAGTTTATTTTTATTTGTGATTAGCTTCTCTCAAAAAGCTGATAGCCAGATATTTTTCAATAAACCTGCTGAACATTTCACGGAAAGTTTACCTATCGAGGGAATGGGCGTTTAGGCGCTATGATTTTTGAAGAAACCGATAAAGAAACTATTATTTTAAACGAAATATCAATGTGGTCTGGAGGAAAAATAACTCTGATTCTCCTGACGCACACCTATATTTAAAAGCCTATTCAAAAACTTTTAGAAGAAGGAAAAATGATGAAGCTCAAGCATCTTTTACAAAACATTTTGTAACTACACCTGAAAATGGTTCGTGTTTTGGCAACAGGAAAAGATTGTCATTATGGTTCTTTTCAAATGTTAGCAAAATTACTTTATCCAATGGGAAAAACAAGATAAAAATCACTGATTATCAACGAGTTTTTAGATTTGGATAATACATTAGTAAGTACTTCTTATAAACGAAATGGGAATAAATGTAAATGAACGCTATTTTGCTGATTTTGAGAATGATATAATTTGGATTGAAATACAAAGTGAACAAAAATATTCTAAACTTTTCTCTAAATTTAGTTCGAGAAGAAAATGTTGTAATAGATACTATTTCTGATAATCAAATTATTTTAGAAGGACAATTATCAAATGCTAACATACAAAGGTTTGAAAATACGAGCATATTAGCATCTGTATTTACTGATGGAAATTCAAAAATTGATAATGATTTATTTATTATAAAAATGCAAATAAAGTCCTACTGAAAAATCGCAGCTTCAACTAATTATAATTTTTCTGATGGAAATTTAATTTCTGATAAAAATTGCCTGAATAAATGTAAAAACATTAGAAAACTGCAAAAATATACATTTTGAAGAGGCTTTTCATAAAAAGTTCTGCTATTTATTCTTCATTTTTCCATAAAAACAGCTGGAAAATGCCTAATAATGACCAAAGTTTAAGCAAAAAACAACTTTTTGAACGACTAAATAGTACTATAAAGGCAAAAAGATAATCAATTACCTATTTTATATTACAATTTTGGAAAAATATTTACTAATATCTTCTTCTAAAAAGGATTTTTACCTGCAAATTTACAAGGCCTTTGGGCTGATAGTTATCAAAGCTCCTTGGAATGGAGACTATCATTTAAATATTAATTTGCAAATGAATTATTGGTTTGCTGAACAAACTCAACTCAATGAGCAAGCAGAACCTTTATTTCATTTCATAAAAATTTAGTACCAAATGGAGAAAAAAACAGCCTCAAACTACTATAATTCAAAAGGTTGGGTAGCTCATACAATTTTCAAATCCGTGGTTTTTACTTCCCCTGGAGAAGGAGCTGAGTGGGGCTCAACTCTTACAGGAGGCGCTTGGCTTTGTCAGCATTTATGGCAACACTATCTCTTTACACAAGATATTGATTTTCTTAAAGAATATTATCCTATTTTGAATCAGCTTTATTTTTTGAAAAACTTTCTTAATAAAAAGATAAAAACAGGATTTTTAGTTACTTCTCCCTCCAATTCTCACTGAAAAATACTTATCTTTTCCCTATGAAAGATGGAAATTTTTAAACCTCTAAATACTTGTTATGCACCTACAATGGATATGCAAATCATTCGAGAACTGTTTTCTAACCTAAAAACCGCCTCAGAAATATTGAATATCGACCCAAAAGAACGATGGAAAAATCATAAAACAAACTGTTTCTAATCAAATAGGAAAAGAGGGAGACCTTAATGAATGGATTGAAGATTGGGCTGATGCAGAACCTCAACATCGACATATTTCTCATCTATACGGACTATATCCTTATGATGAAATTACCTTGGGATACACCAAAAATAGCATTAGCAGCAAAAACTCTTGAACAACGTGGCGATGGAGGTACTGACTGGGCAATGGCTTGGAAAATTAACTTTTAGGCAAGGTTAGGAAATGGAAATCAAGCTTTATTACTCTTTCATAAATTGCTTGGCCCATGAAAAATAATTCTAAATCCTCAACAATGAGTGGAGGTGGAACTTATCCAAATTTATTTTGTGCCCACCCTCCTTTTCAAATTGATGGAAATTTTGGAGACCACTGCAGGAGCTTTCCGAAATGTTATTACAAAGCCATGGAGAGAAAAATATTATTCGCTTTTTTTACCAGCATTACCTTCTAAAAATAGATTGGCAAAAATGGCTCAATTACTGGAATGAAAGCAAGAGGAGGTTTTTATCATTGATTTTCAATGGGATAAAGGAAAAATCATAAATGGAAAAATTTCTTCATTAACTGATGTTATGTTCTATTACCAAAAGAATACAAATCATTGATAATAAAAGGAAATATAATTCACAAAAATCAATCAAAAAGACAGAATTGTATCATTCAAAACTAAAAAGACTTTCATTATATTCTAACTCAATAATTTTTGTTAATTCAGAATAAAAATATTATTTTGAAAAGTTAATTTTATATAATTATTAGTTTTCAATGTTAAATTTTTTAATGTTTAAAATGAAAATTATATTATTTTTGTGAAATCACTAATACTATAAAAAAATAATGAAAAATTATTCTCTTTCCTTAGTCTATTTTTATGCAAATGCAAACATTTCTAAACAAATAAAAATTTCAGATACTTTAAAAATAGAAGAAAAAGCCTATTCCCCCAACAGAACCTCTAAGATTATTTAACTAGATGGATTATTTCGAGGTGCTGCTGTATCTGATAATAATAAAAATAATAATAAAGATAATGCAAAGTACCTCTTGTTAGAAGAAGCTCGTTTAAACTTTCAAGGCGCTATAAATGAAGATATTTCATATCAGTACGCTTTCGTTTGAATAGAGACTAATGCTCAAAAATAGTTAGAAAAACTCATCTGCCGCATTAGATTATATGATACTTAGAATACAAATTCGGGAAAAATAGAAACTGAAAGCTACCTTAGGAAAAACAATACGCTATGATGGGTAGTTATGAATTAGTTATTCATCCTATTTATGAATACATTTATTCTGATTATCTAAGTACTTCAATAGCAAATGTTTTCGTAATGGGAGAAAAACTTTCTTACAATATAAATCCACAACATTCATTTTAGTTTTATGCTTCATAATACAACTAATAATACTTTTTCTTCAACATTTAAAAATAATGGAGCAGTATCTAATGGTTTTGAAGCCGCTAAAACGCCTATGGAAGTTATTTCACTTGGAATGGTTCTTTTTAGATAAAAATACAAACTCAATGGTCTTATAATAGTTTTCTCAATTCGCTCAAGGATATTATTCTCACACTTTTTCTTTTTGGAAATCAATTGAAGACAGATAAACAATGGTTATATTTAGATTTTATGTACTCTACTATGGGCTGATTTCCTTTAATTGTTTCTACTGCACAAAGTAAAATAGAAGGATTAACAATAGGAAATTATCATTTAGGAAAAATAGTATTTACAAAACGATGACTCTCCGTTTTGAACAAAACTTTTCCCTAAGTGGGATTTTTGTCATCAAAGGAAGCCTCGACACTGCAGGCAATAAAGACATTGGTTATAATTTTAGAAAAATTATTCTTATTATGTAGCCTTACAGCACAAACCTCTTCCCTAAGCAAGACCTTTGTTTCTACTTAGGATATATCGGAAGAAAACAACAACTTATGAACATACCTTACCTACTGAACAGTTCAATCGTTTAGGTTTAGGTTTATATTACACTATTCCTATTTTAAAACAAAATAAATAATTTAATGATGATAAAAATCCAGAAAAATTTTTAATATATTTTTCTGGATTTTATTTACTAAATTAACAAATAGCCTTCCCTGCAGGAAAGCCTTTCATTGGTTCAACTAATAAACCTGTGTAAAACCAAATATTACACAAAACAACACAACTAAACTCTTATTTGCGGTCTGGACGGGACTCGAACCCGCGACCCCATGCGTGACAGGCATGTATTCTAACCAACTGAACTACCAAACCTTGTTTCCCTTTGTTTTGCGATGCAAAGGTACAACATTTTTAAACTGACAAACTACTTTTTGCAATTATTTTTACAAAATACACTAAACACTCTGAAAATCAGAGAAATTAATTTATTACATTTTTATAAAAATATATTTTATTGTGTTATTGATGCCAAATTATATGATTTATCTTAGGAAAAATAACTTAATAATTCTATTTTCTATTCTAAAAACCACAATAAAATTTATCATTATATTTCATTTTTCATATTTTACAAACTTCATTTTACAGATTTTTGTTAAATAAGATTGCTGCGCGACAGTTCTTTTATCATCGTCAAAGATGATAGCTGTTATTTCTCGTTTAGGCTCACTAATAGTAAGAAGAAATGCCAACTGTCCGTAATCATCACATTCTAGGGTAATAGCTCCTTTTTTTAGGTAATTCTTCATTTAGTTTCAAGAAAATTTCTCTAGTTTTTTTAAATATTCTTTTCGGACTTGTTTCCGAACAGGATATTCCATATAGAGATAATTTAACATTAATTTTTCCTTAAAATAATCAATATCTTCTAATTCTTTTTCTTATTTGAGCAAATTGTTCTCTGAAATGAGCATTAATTTTTCTTACATTTTTCAGAATAAGTTGTTCCAAATGAATTATCATTAAAAAGAAATAGAGCTCCTGAAACAGCTATAGAATGCCCGTGGTAAATTATAAAATCTCCTTTGGGATTGGTTTGTGCATTACCGTGTATATATATAGGAATGATGTCTAAATTTGACTTTTTCTGCTAAATAAAAAGCTCCTTTGTGAAATCTGCCAATAGAATTGGTAGCAGAGCGAGTCCCTTCTGGGAAAATAACAATAGAAACGCCTTCTTCTATATTTTTCTTAAAAATAGACAGCCCCTCTTCTACTCCTTTTTGAAGCTGGATAACCTCCTAATTTCTGGATGTATTTCCCAAAAATAGGAGAATTATAAAACCCAATCATTTACAATATAACTGGTTTGATTAGTAATCATTCCCATTATCAAAGTATCAAGCCAAGAAGTATGATTAGCAATAATAATAGCAGGTTTATCAAACGAAATATTGGCACGATTTATATATTTTTCTTAACAAAAGTTGGTAGTCAATACTGAAATAAAAACTTAGCAGATAAAAAAACGAATATATTTTACAGATTTAGGAGATATTTTTCATCATAACATTTCCTAAATTTGATAAAATAAAAACTACCTATTCCATAATAACTTATTGATAAACAAGAAATAATAGAATACAAAAGTGTTGTTGGAGAAATACCTTTTTGAGGTCTATTGAAAATAAACCATTTGTATACTGCTGGATAAACTATAAAAGTAATTATTAAAAGCTGAAGAAAGCCCTATTAATGATACACTTGCTATTGATTGTAAAAGCAGGATGTTTGGCAAAAATTAAAAGTACCAATAGCTAATAACGTTGTTATACAAGCCAATAAAACAGAAACTTTATAGGTTGGTAATTCATTTTTCCATAAGTATATTGTCTTTGTAAAAGCACAACTCATAAAAATACTAAAATCTACAGCGTGCCCAAGTACCAACGTACAAACAATCATACTGAAAAACATTAAACTCTATACTCAACCAATACATAAGAGCAGAACTCACTAAAGTGAGTTGCAAGAATAGGACTAAAAAGTAAGCAATACCAATTCTATTCGTTTGAAAATACAAAAATAAAATAAGTAAAACCGCTATTGAAGAATAACGCTAAGCTAAGAACATCGTCTTTTAGCTCTCCAAGAAAAAGTTTCATTAAGATTTTTCTATCTATAACAACAAACTGATTTTCAAGCTGATGAATTATATTTTTCTCTTTGAGAAATATTTATTTTTAATAAATTCCCTATAGTGAAAAATTTCCTTTCTCTGAAATAAAATCAGATAATGGTATGGCTGCCAATTCTTTATATTGTTCCATATTTGTTATAGGAGAAAATGTTGCTTGCAAATGCTCAAAAACATTTGATAAGTATTGGGCTTGAAACCAATTTTCCTTTCCGATTTCTATTAACTGATTTTTCAACTATTTGAATTCTATCTTTTTGTCCAGAAATCATTCCAAAGTTGTATTCTTTTTTTGTTGTTCTTGCTCTGAGAAAATAAAATTTCCGATCGAAGAAAACTGAATAACTTCGCCTCTTTCTTTCAGTCCTGAAAGATTTTTTTATACAAAATTTCATTTTTTGCAATGCTTCTTCAATGAATTCCCGTAAGCTACAGCATAGATAGATTTATATTTATCATCTGTTAAATGTTCCAACTTATGTTGTGCTGAAAGATATTTTTCAGGCATATAGTTCATAGAAGAAATATCACTATTAAAAACGTACTTTACCAAAGAAAAAATATACTCACAACAATAAGCAATGTACAAAAGAAGAACCAAACCTTTTTTTCTGATGATAAGGGTAAGATGCTATCTTGTCTATCAGAGTTTTACGAGCTTGTACTTCTTTTTTTACTTTTATACAAATGAGGAATAAGAATAAGAGCAAAAAGCGCAGAAAACCATTATACCAATGCTTTGCAAAAATTCCCCAAATCATTCATCACTTCTGATTGTGTAAAAAGCAAACAAAAAGGAAATTGCAGTAGTAGAACTACTTAGCATAACAGGGCTTGTTACTACTTTATAAAGGTCTTTTATCTCCTTTGTATGGCCATAATGAGTAAGAATATGTAAAGAATAATCTATGGTCACACCCTAGCAAAACAGCTCCTATACTGATAGAAATAGCAGAAATACTCCCTTTAAAAATATAAAAAGCCAAAGCCCCAGCCACTCCTAATAATGAAGGCACAAAAAGCTATCAATGGAACAAAAATATTTCTATAAAAGAAAACTAATATCAAATACAAAATGAATAATGAAACAACTACAGTTGTTAAAATATCCGTTTTTATCTGGTGAGCATTTGCTACTGCTACCAAAGCCGAACCAAAAAAATCTACCTCAATAGTTGGATATTTTTCTTGAATCTTATTTTGTAAAAGAAATAATTTTTCTGAGAAAAGTGTATTATGTTCTGTTTCACTTCCTGAATATTTAGGAACTATGAAAAAAAGAATTTGTTTTTTTATCATTTGAAGTAAGAAAACCATTATTTAAAGTCAAATTTGAACTTACATTAAGGTTTTGCAACTTACTCAACCCTTTAAAAAGCCAATCCAAAAGGGTCTTTCCTTATAAATTCTTGTGCTACAATACCCGAAGGAGAAAGTAATGTTCTATAATGAGCCTTTACCATAGCCCGTTAAGCTATCTTTTTGTAACCGAGAAGCCATTTTCTTGGTAATCTTTTTCTTCAAAAAAATAAAGGAAGATGCTCATACATAAAAATTCCAAGAGTTGGAAATAAGCGTATCATTTACAACACCCTGAATATCAGAAATATATTCAGAAAAAAATTAGTTTCCAAATCTTTATGTAATTCTGCGGCTACTTCTTGAAGTTCTGAAAGGTTTTCGCCTTGTTTTTGTTGTATAATAACAGAAATTTTATCAGAAAAATTCAGTTGTTTTTAGAACTTTTGAAGTAATAGATGTTTTTCATTTTGTGGTAACACCTTGAAATATCTTCCTGAAATTGAATTTTTAGAAGAAGCCCAAACTAAAAATAAAAAGGATAAAAATACCACAAAAAGATAAAAATTTATGTTTAGATATAAATGTATAAATTGACACTAACATTTCTATACTGTCTTAAAATAAAATTGAAAAATAATTTTTTTATTATATTTTTTTAATACAAAAAAGAGAATAAATCCTTTTTACCATCAAAAATCATTCCATAATGTAATAGATTTCTCATTTTTCAATTAGTCCCACTCAATATAACAAAATATCTCTACAACTTTCGTAGAGATACTTCAGAAGGTTATAGAAACTCTTCTTTCATTTTTTTATATATTTAAAAGTTTTTTACTACTAAATATTTGATTATTGAAAGTGAATAAACCTACAAAAATTAAAATTAACTCCCTAAGAAAAACATTCTTCCTGAATAGAATCTAAACGATGGAGTATAATTTTCATCATAAACTTCTTTACTGAGATTCTTTTTATTTTAAAAACATTTGCTAAAGTAGCATATATAATTATATTTCCATTCTTTTAAAGGTAAAATTTTTGTATGTATTTATATTTATTTTGAAATAATCAGGTATTTGATAGCTATTTTTATCTCCAAAAATAGGATATTTTATATGATTTTGCATATAATCCTCTGTAATTGGAGTATATTTTTTTACCTTTACGATAAGAAAATGAAAAGATTAAATGTTGTTTTTTTATAGGTTTAATGTTATATTGAACATCTGATTTTATAATTGGGCTAATATTTTTGGTAGAAAAAAATACTCTAAATTTTTCTTCTTTTATCTTATTAGAGAAAAATAGAAAGTGAATTTTTTCCATTTTTAAATTTTTTTAGTAATCATAACATCTGTAAAAACTTCTGCCCCTAAAAATATTTTTGAGAAATATTATTGGTGTTATATGAGCTTTCCCATTGGTATAAATTAGCGTTATCAGCCTCTATCTTATTGTAATACAGAGAAATATCTACATTACCAAAGTTGAATTTGTTTTTAAAATCTAAATTAATTTGTTTAGACTTATAAGCAGGAAAAAAATAAAATTAGGATATGAAGCATTTCCATAATTAGAATAATTTCCGGCAGATAATAAAAATGGAATGATTGGTATTCCAAGAATAAGATACTGATAATTGTGTATTAGGCAATGAGGAAATATTATCAGTAGAAAATCTATTTGAATAAGACAACAATAACTTATGAAAAGGCTTGTATTTTAAGACAAAAATAACCTTGCAGATGGCTGATTTTTACCTTCTGTATTAAAATCTATTTTTAGGAGAAGAAGGGGCATAGTAAAATGGAAATTGATTTGCCGTTCCTTGTAAGTGAAATGCTCTATAATCGTAGTCTGCGCCGGCATTTATTCCTATTTTTCTTTTTATCATAAACAATATTTAGAGAAGAAAAATAATTGTTATTAGAGGATAAAGAAAGAATATTTCCAAACTCAAAAAGACTATTACTATTGTCGTTCATAGCGTTGAATTGCACATAAAAAAATCAGGATGTATAGTATGTACAAAATTCAAAAATATTTAAAAGAACGATTTTCTTTACTTATCGCTTCTCCTTTATAGGTCATTATATGTTCCTCAAAAGAAGCATTATCATTATAGGTAAAAGAATAAAAGTTTAAATAATTATTTTTATTCAAGAAAATACGTGTATTTATGCCTATATCTTGGTTAGAAAAAAACTATGAATATAAGGATAAGCATCTTTATTGATAGATGTAAAAATACCAGAAAAAGAATGATTTGCAAAATACTTGAAAGAAGGACTCTTTATTAGGCTGGTATTTATTTTGCAAAAATATACTCAAGGTTGAGACATACTAACAGAGCCACTAAGTTGTTTTTGTTTTAATTCTTCAATGGTATGTGTTTCTATCAGCCCTCCTGAAGAATGCCCCAAATATAAAGGAGGATTTCCTGAAAAACGTTTAAAGACTTCATCGTTTGTGTATTGATGATACTAAAAGTTCCTACCCCTGGAATAGCATCGGAACCTCTAAACGATTTATAAATAGGAACATTATTAAAGAAAAGTATAGAATTATTTACCCCTGTTCCTCGAATACTTATTTCGGCACTTTTCTTCTGTGGCTGTAGAAGAAGGCAAAAGAGTAGTTGCTCTTATGGCATCTCCGTAAGAATTCGGGCTGTTATACACATCCATTATACTCATTTCTTGAGAGAAAATTCTCTTAAAGTAGGCATTTTATAATGAACAACTACTTCTTCTAAGTGTATATTTTTCTAAATCTTTTGTCTTCTATTAAAAATAAAGTAATATTTTTCTAAATTATGTGAAGCGTTAAATTTTTTAGTAAAAACCAAGCGCAGAAACATAGAAATGATGAATATTTTTAACCTCAAAAGAAAACTTTTCCTAAAGCATCAGAATAGGTTAAAAAGAACCTTTTCATCTAAAAATAAGCTCCCTTCAATAGGGCTCATTATCTTTTTCAGAAAGTATGACCCTTCTATTTTTCTGAGCTTTTACACTTGAAAAACAACACATAAAATAAAAAAATAACAGAGGTTTCATAGAAATAAAATTTTAGAAAAAAATAAATCCTTAGAAAATAGCTTTTCTTATCTAAAATATAATTAATTGTAATTAAAATTTATCTTTATTACTTATAAACCAATAGTTATTAGGAAATAATGCAAGTCCTTTAAAAATGCTAATTTAGCTTTTTCATTTTCTTTATTTCTGAGATAATATCTCACCAAATTAACATAAGCATCTTCATACCCCCAAGAAATGGCATCTTTATTTTTCTGTTTTTATTTTTGAAATAAATTTATAGATTCTATAAAATAACTTTCTGCTTTTTGCCTCCACCAAAAGCCGAAGGTGTGTACATATCTTGTATGCCTTTCACAAGTAGCAAACGAGGGTTGTTTTTACTTGTTTTCTCAGCATTTTTCCAAGTATTCAGAAACACTCATAGACTTAGCAGGAGCGGTAAAAAGGAAGCAAATTTTATTTCATAATTTTGTACTAATGCTAATAAAATCCAATCTTCTTGACTCTTTTTCATTTTTTTATTTTTAGAAGCTCAATAGCTTGCTCAATATATTTTTCTTCTTGTTTTTCATCTTTTTAAAAGAAAAGGGCGATAATTGCTTGATAATATCGGATATAAGATTTCCAATAAGCGGTTAATTTTTCTCATTTTGGTTATAGTAATCTTCTAAAATAGTTGCTTTCTTTTCTGTAAAAGACTGATTAACAAGTTTTTGCTACTTCTTGCTCTACATTTTTGAGAGTAAGAAAAAAATTCATCATACAAAGTATGAAAGCGAAAAAGATAAATACGTTTCATAGGTATAAAAATTAATTAAAAAAACTGAATATTCAATAAATTATCTGTTTCTTTTGCCAAAAATCCTAATAAAAGTTAGTTATGATTATCTGTTAATTAATGAAAACCAGTAACAATCACTTTGACAACCTCAAATACTAATTCTTTAATTTCTTTATTAGTTATATTTAGACTTTATTTACATTAAAAGCACAAACACACTAAACCTTTCTATTTAAGATTATTATCTATTATCTATAAAACGAGAAGATTTTTAGAGACAAGCCCCTTGATTTCTTTTTCTATTTTCTACACAAGAAATAAATAAATTAAGATTTATTTTTACATTTGTTTTAATAATATATAACATTATTAAAATTAATGATGCGAATATATATGTTTTCATGAACTAAACAAATATTTTTATATTTTAACAAAAATACTTTTTACAATACGTTAAATATTTTTAAATATAAATATAATTTTTCCATAAAAATACGAAGATCCAAGCTAATTATTAATAACTCATAACTAAAAAAAGTATTAAGTATTTTTGTAAGAAAAATATATCTATTTCTACAAGAAATTTAAGCGCAATTTTCTTTTTCTTCCATATATTTTTAGAATATCCAAAAGATTTTGTAAGCTCTGAGAGTGTCAGGGCGTTTTAATTCCGTCCTGCACTTCTTTTCTCTTGCATTTTCAGAAATAAATCTGCACAATAGTCAATAGATTTATATTGATTGTTGGGGTTATCATAAAAAGGGAGACCAACCACTATCTAATTTCTGATTGATTGAAGCAAGCATTTTTCTTTGCGTATTTTTCTCGTTCTCTATTAGGAGACATTGGAGCACACGCTTACAGAAACGTTTAAATTCGTTTTGTGCAGGCACTTTAGCATAAAAGACTATACGCCATTCGGTAGCTCCTTTTTGTAGTTCTGCGGGTTTGTAATCTACAAATATTTTTACGTGAGGAAAATCTTTTTGAGGCATTTTTATTTAGGGCGATTTTTATCTGCAAATAAAAAGCCCCAAAACTGACCCAGTGTCTTAAAAGAAACTAAGCGTAATTAACTGACTTTCAATTAATTACGCTTATATAACTAAAGACAGGATTTGAACCCGTGACCTTTGGGTTATGAATTTGAATATTCAATATTTTAAAAATAAAACCCTGATTTCTAACTTATTAGATAAACGCTATTTTATAAATATCCCAATAAAAATACTCGGTTATATACTCGCTTTATAGGTAAAAAGATGAAAATCAATCACTTAGAAGTGATAAAATAACTTCTATTTTTCCATCTGCAAACTTACTTAAAAATAATAATGCAGAAAACAAAAAGATTTTTCATAGTTTATTTAATATTATTTATTCTTGACTTGTTTTGAGTTATTATTTATAAATCACTTTCTTCTATATTCATATAAACATATTTAAAATTGAAATATATTTGAAATCTAATTTAAAATGCAAATATATGCATAAAAATATCTCAAAAATGATTAAAAATACTGAATGATAACGTTTTCAGTATAGAATTAGCCAAAAAGACTTGGTAACCAACAACACTTTATATTAGAGGCTAGCTCGTAGAAATTGCCTAATCTTACCCTTTGGGAGCAGGAAAGCTTTATAAAGAACAAAGGATTTACAATGAAATTTACAAAAATAATTATCTAAGAAAAACTAAACTTATGAATGAGCTTATTAAAAATAACAGAAGAAAATGGACAAAAGAGCCGTTTCTGCAAGAGAGCTACATTTATTTTTGGAAGTTCAATCAAAATTTGCTGATTGGATAAAAATCGTATTAATGAATATGGTTTTGTAGAAGAACAAAGATTATATCACGCTTTCTAAAAATTTAGAAAACGGAGGCAGATTTATAGAATACGCTCTTACTCTTGATATGGCAAAAAGAACTTTTTGAACTTATCCGTGATAATCTTCTTAAAATTTAATTTCTTTTGGAAAGAACTAAAAACTATAAAAAGAGTATTTATATTGATTAATCTATGAAAAATATTTGTACCAATTATAGTGTCCATTTACACAATCTACTTCCCATATTTTACTTAAATTGGTGATCTTTCTCTGAATTATTTTTCAGTTGCTATAGGAGTATTTATTAATTCAACCAGCTAGTTGAAAAGTTCAAAAATAAAAAGCAAAGCAAAAAATTTGTATATTTGTAATTGAAACTGTTTAAATTTTTCTATAATAAAGTAAAAATTTCTGAAAATTAGTAATTTTATATTTGTAAAAGATATAAAAGTTCAGGAACTTTGGGCAAAGATACAATAAATAATTTGGATTATTCCTTTTTAAGTGTAAGAAAAAGAGGATTAAAAAGTAATTTTTGATTTAGCTTCAATATTAACTAAAATTCTTATCTATTACAAAGAAAATTTCAGTAATTTTGCTACTTAATAGTGTAAGGAATATAAGTGTTTGATTCTTAAATCATAGAATTTACTAAAAACATCTTTTTGCAAGTAAAAGTAAATTTTCTTATATCAGAACTTATGTTAATATAAATATCTTTAGATTCTGTATCTTTGCACCTAATAACGAACCTAATTAATGATACATCTTAGATAGATGTAAAATTGAGAAGTTTTTACATACACAAGAAGTGAATTATTCTCTTGAATGTAGATTTATACCTTAGAAAGGTCAATCTAATCTTGAAGATATTATATTTTTGGATTCTTTTTAAGCATATGAGGATTTATGTACTATATCAAGTTTTTCTTATATTTTTCTCACAAGAGAAAGAACACCCTCATTACTACGGCATTTTCCTTTCTTACTTATAAGTCCTGATGCTATAGCCTCAGGCAGAGGAGATATAGGGGGCGCTTCCTCTCTGATGTTTTCTCACAATATTGGGATTCATCAAAATATGTTTTCTCTCTGCAAAAATCAGGAATAGGAATGAGTTATACTCCTTACTTAAACAAGTTGTCTCGTGATATAGCTAATTTGGGTTATTATAGAAAGGGAAGTAGAAGTGCTTGGGGAGGTAGTCTTCGTTATTTTTAGTATAGGAGAAGTCCAACAAACTCAACTTTTTGGAAGTGATATATATAGATTAGGAAATACCTTCTGAATGGTCATTAGATCTTTCATACAATTTAAAATTGACTGAACATTATTCTATGGGTGTTACAGCTCGTCTATTTACACTCAGATTTACACTTTCCTACAGAAGGAAAATCTATTGCACAAGGAGTAGCTTTTTGATATTTGCAGGTTACTATACTTCTGAAAAACATCTTATAGGTAATTATTTGGGAAATTACTTATTTGGATTTCAGATTTCAAATATGGAAGTAAAATAAAATATGACGATTTAGGACAGACATTTTTCTTCCCTACTAATCTTAAACTCAGTGGGAGTTACACCTTATCAGTAGATAGTGAAAATGATATTTCTCTACTTTTAGAACTCAATAAATTATTAGTTCCTTCTGATACACAAAAACATAAAAAAAGACTGATTTTTAGAAGGCATTTTACTTCGTTTACAGATGTCTCCCAATGGTTTTCAGAAGAGATGCGAGAAATTTCTTGGGCTTTAGGGTTTGAATATAGCTATTTACAACACTGGTGTTTGCGTACTGGCTATTTCTATCAGCATAAAAACAAAGGGGATAAAAATATTTTACTATTGGCACAGGCTTTAATATGCAACATTGGCAACAGTTTTTCTTACCTTTTTCTACTGCTCAAACGGTTAATCCTTTAAGTAATTCTCTTAGAATTTTCATTACAATACACTTTTTAACCACATTCTCTTTTTGATAATATAACAAAAACTCCTGTTATTTACAGGGTTTTTGTGAAAATAAAAGGTAATACTAATCATCAATAGGATTTTAAACATCTGTAATGCTTCTGATGATTTTTATCACCTGGTAAGGTATATGTAAGCTTGATATAATAATCACCTTTTCTCATAGGTGTAAAAAGTATTTTTAGAAATTGATGGGCAGGGCTTGAGAAAGATACCATTCCTTTGCTCACATCATTAGAAATCTGATTAATAATATCTACAAAATCCATCTTATAAGCCAATGCTAAATCATATTGATATGCAAAGTAATTATCTACTCCTTGCGAGAAAATTTCATTTTGTACACTAGTTAGGTAATGATTATCAATAGAAATTGCTTTTGAGGGTGTTGTCCCCACTCTTTTTATCTCTTCTTAATTGATATTTTCAGCAATTGGTAATTGGCTATACAAAGTAGGATTTATGTATTGTTTAAAATAAGCATCCTGCAAGTAGCTTCTACTGCAATTAGAGGTTTTTCTTAGAGTACTCATTACCTACAAGGTCTACTACTTCAAAAAGGTTCTGATTTTTGAAGGTTATTAGTAAGAGAAATTACATCAGAGTAATGTATAATAAAGTTGTAATAGAAACTTTGGTAGCTTTTATTTTTCATTAAACATGTATACTTGCTAGTACTAAAATCATACGCTAATCGTTCTGTTTCGCCATCTTTACTTAATGATTGAGCTTGTTTTTGTAAAACCTCACTAATCATTACCCTCTTCCTGAGTTCTCTTTACATTTTCAGTAACTTCTCTCTTCTCATCTTTTTGCATTAGTTTTTACAAGTTTACTGAAAAAGCTAACTATAAGCTGACTTTGTTTTGTATTTTTAGGCATAGCAAAAAGTAATCTCATTAGCATCATTGTTATAAACAAATGCCACCTCTTGTGCTTTATAGGTTTGATTATCTATAATTTTCACTCCATTTTCCCATTGATTACCTTCAAATAGATAGTCTTGTCCTTGTTTAAGTTTACATACCCTTGTTCAAACTCATCTTTTAAGAAAAATTTTTGTGATACTACAGGGTAAGCATATTCTATATTTTGTAATGGAATATAATTAGGGCTGTACCTGTTGTAAATGTGCGTTCTTCAAGTTCTTTAGCTACTTGTCCGTTTTGGGTGATAGGTCTGAATATACCACCCTCTTGTTTTTGGAAGCTAACTTCTACTTGCACTTTAGAAATTTCTTTTGAGGAGGTAAAATATCTTCAGGAATAAAATTAGCTCTATCTTTTAAGTGTGACCACTCTAATCTACCTTTAACTTGTTGATTTTTATCATCAAGGACATTAAATTTTCAAGTACTACTCTATAAGTACTTTTTCCATTATCTTCTGGAATTTCAAAAGGTTCATTTACTTTCATTGAAAAGGTAGCTTGAGGTAGTAGGCAAATACATCTACATCATTACTATTATTTTTAGGAGATACATCAGCGATGGGTTTCATTCCTTCAAAAGCACCTCCTGCAGATCCCAAAGTCACATTGTTCACCTATAGTTACTTTTGAAATTGAACTTTTCCTTTGATAAGTCCGCCCTAAGACATTCATATATCCACCTACATAACCTCAGCAACCATACAGGATTAGGCAATTTAGCTTGCATTAATACAGCTGCTCCTGCTGAAATGATAGGGACTCTCATATTAACAAAAGCAATTTTACACGCACTCCTAATTCACCTTGCAAATAGGCATAAGATTGTCCGTTAGCATACCAACCATCTATACCTACCTGTTCCCCTGTATTTCTACACGCTGCTTCTCCATAATTCTTAAGCATTATATCAAATCCAACACCTGCTTTGAAATTAGCATAGAAAAATTAGGAATGATAAATCACCAGTATCTATACTTAAATCTGAACCAAAGGTAAAACCTCCTGCATTAATCAAAAGCATTTTTCGTCCGCATATAATTGAGTTCCTGTGCTTCTACCCTAAGAGACTCCTACATTGGCAGGGAGGCGGTGGAGAAGCAGGTAATTTTGTGCCTGCCATAAGATAAAGAGCCCGTTTGGGCAGAAACGCCTGCTACTCCCATTTTATACTCCACCCTATCATCGGGTGTACCAATGTAATACCAATCATTAGGGTCTTTATGAAAAACAGCCCATCCTGTCTACCTCCTTCACCTACACCTGATATGAACCCAGCATTGATATACACATCAAAGAGTACCGTGCGTAGTTTGATTGGTATATCAAACTGAATAGCTATCTTGAATTGAATAGCCTTATTATCAGCAGTAGTAGGTATTGCTTTTTCAGCAAGGGTAGAAGCGTTTTTCAAAACTACTGCGTTTTTCATTAGTAGTTTCTAGACCTAAGAAGGCTGCTTTTATTTTTCTAAACTCTTTGATACTTTTGTTCAAATGTGTATGTTTTCCATTCCTGGAATATTAGCCAAAATATTTCCTTTTCCATAAATAGCTGAGAAAAATCTAATCCTCCATTTTTGTTGAATAACATTTTTCAAAAAGCAGCTTCTCCATTGAAAGCCTGCTGAACCCCATAGCAAAACTCACTAATGCTTTTAGTCCTAATCCTCCTTCTTGGTAAGGTTCATAGGTAAGTCCTGAGGAGAAAATTCAGTAGGGCAGCGAGTGCATTTCGTTTCATATTGTAATAAGCACCGCCTCCAAAAGCCATTGATGAAAATAGCCTGTTGAAATCTTAGCACTAGCATCAAAATACCAATATCTAAATTCCTTCCGAAAAATAGCCTTTTGCTTTTTACCTCACAAGCTCCTTTGATAGCTACTTTCAAATCGGCATTAAATCCGTTGCCATATATAGGGTGATTTTCGAGTAAACTCAAGTCCCGACCATCCATGAGAAATCCACAGAAAAGAACCTTTTTATAGCTATAGCAGAAAGGTCTAAGCCTTTGAATTTATAGTTGTAAGTGTGATTTTCTGAAGTAAGCTCACCTAAAATACCAATATTGGCTCGTGCAGAAAGTTCGCTTTATCCATTAGGTTCAGTGCAAAAGCATCAAAATACACATCAGCACGATTATCAGAAGTTTTTACTTCTATACCTTTTATACTTACAGGAAAATTGCTAAAAAGAAACTTCATTTTTATAGCCCATTATTCCCACAGAAATCATAGGAGAAACTGTTTGTAATCTCAAATTTTCAAAAAGTAATCCCTTTAAAATCTACAGTTTTACTTTCCTCCTGATTTTTCCTGTGTTTCTTTTTCACAGTTTTTTGTTGGCGGCAAAGTTTATATTACCGTGTAAAAACAGACTTTAGGAAGAAAACGATTGTTCTCTCTGCTTAGTTCTATGGAACTATTTTTATAAAAGAGAGGCTTTTGCTTGCCGAAAGGTCAAATTAGTATTTCATCAGTGATCGTTACAGTCAAGCTGTATCTTTCTTCTGAAATTAGTCCGTCGTATTTCAAGCCCAACTGTTTCTATATTTTTGTTCTTGAGGCATTAGTAGTGAAGTAGTATTTTTCCATTAAAATTAGCTTTTACAAAACTCACCTGTTTCTATTTGTATCTCAATATGGTCTAATGAATATGCCCAAAGCATTATCTATCAGTAATACCTTCTTTCAAGGGGAATATATTCTCCAGAAAAGATACCAGAAACACCAAACTTATCGATAATAAGCCCTTTGGCAGAAAACTCAATGCGCTTTCCACTTTCAGCAGTTGATTTTGTTTTAAATTCAGAAAGGAAGTCCTATTGAAAAATTATCAATATACACTCCTTTTCCAACTCTCTTGTGCAGGAAATAAAAGTCCTTTACTATTGTACACATTAGGAAAACAACAGAAGGGTCATATATATCACTTACATCAAGCACAGCTTTTGAGACTAAAAACTGAAAATTGCCATTGTAGCCTGTTCCATTCTGTTTTTGTAGCTCAATACAAAAAGGGAGAAAGAGATACATTCATTATCAAGTCATTCCAAGCAGATGCTGTAATACTAAAAGTCACCTCTTACTCTGTTGGGTGCTTCTATAACACGTCCATTAGACAAAGTTACTGCTACGGTTTGTTTAGCTTCATTTACCGTTCCATTTTCTATAGGGAGAATCGAGCTCTCTTGAGAACTCAACGGCTCCTGATAGGTGAAATTCTACGTCCATCACAGTCTATTATTGTATGATTAAATCTTCACTTTGTCCTGTTTCTTTGATTAAAACCTCGTAAAGAGTAGAGTTGCCAAACATCTTTTATGAATAGGAATAGCTATGTCGCCGAGCAAAGCTAATTTAGCATCTCCTATGATACCTCCACCGTGAGAGTTTGACATTGTTTGCTCCAAAAATAAAAGAAATAGGACGACCATCCTCTCCTTTTTGAGGAATATCTACTTTAGCAAATGACCTGTGAATTCAGTATAGCTCAGAGATGTAGTTCTGCCTTTATAATCCCTATTGAGTAGGGTAGCATTATCGCCTCCCTTACGAGTTTTTATACCAATAGGTAGAGGTAATATTTTGAGAAGATAAATTATCTACCCAATCCTTTCCTTTCATTTTCTGCATTTGTTGAGCAGCATTCTCAGGGGTAAGGTCATTGTTATTAGTATTCTGCCCCAAGAGTAAAGAACACCAGAGACTACAAAAGATATAGATGAAAAATATATTTTCGCATTATATTCTATATTTTGAGGTGAAACCGTTTTTAAAAACTATATACTATAATTTACATTTAGTAGTTATATCGTCAGCTGATGCTGAGAGTGTCTAAACATCTGCATCCATAAAATGAAAAATTGTGCTTTTCAAGCAGTACATACGATACGTGCACTTGATTCTAAAACACTATTCCCTAAGGGATCGTTTGTTCGATTATAAAAGAGTTCCTAAACTTGTATTAAGTTTATTTTCGAAAAACTTTTGGCTACTGTAACGCTTCCTCCATAAAAATTGGTACTATCTCTACCTACTTTATTTTTGATTTAGTTAGCAGAGGTATTCACATTCATTTGCAGAGAAGAAAAGCTAATGGTATGGAGCTGCATTATAATTTCTCTCAGCTAGCTTGTCCTCTACCCATAATACTCTTGTTCATTGGCTTGTCCTGCAATAGAATAGTTGAAATTAATCATTCTGATTTTATCTTTTCCAAAAACATAGTTCATATTCACATTTCCGTTTTGAGAAAGCTGGCGATAAGTAAGTGTATCGGCAGGATTCATATTTGGAGTGTTGATATAATCGAACTCGTTTAAACGACGGTTAGTAGTGGATGTAAAAATTAGGTATGAGCCTCGATACATTTAGTTTTTTCTGAAATCTTTGCGTTTACATTGGCACTTCTACCAGCCTCACAGCTGTTTGATTTTCTGTTCTTTTAAATTGTCGCGTTGGTATCCTAATTGAGTGGTTAAACTTATACGATCTTTTACGGACGAGCAAATGTGAGAGATATTCTCCAAATCATTATTGAAATACATAGTCTCGAAAGTACGATAAGTAGGATCGATATTCTCGTATACAATTCCTACATTTGCTTTTCCTATCAGATAGTTTTAAACGGGCATCAAAAGCCCTACTTTTTGGAGGTGGAAAGCAAATAGTTTAACGAATTATCCTCAGCTCTAAGGGGGTCTTTTCCTGAATGATAGAAAGCGCATATTGTACTCTAAGCTCAAGTTTTTCACAAAAGTTGTAGCAAACTTTAACGTATTAGCATAATTAGACTTAGGAGAAATATCAGTAGGATGTTCTAATGAATTTTTAGCATCCCAAGCATATAAGCTACTGTATTCTACTATATTTTTCTTTGTCAAAAATTGACCTTCATAGCAGATCCATACCTTTCAAAAACAGCTGCTTGACCTATGTTTTTATCTTCTTCACCGCTTGAGTAATCTCCCTCCCATTGTGCTTTCATTTCAATGCTCCTTTTGGGGTTAGTTCTATACCAGCCCCACGAAAAGGTGACCAGTGACAGTATAAGGAGAAGGAGAGGGAGTATGATCGCCCAAAGTACAATTTGATCCATTTGTACTTAGGAGCAATACTAAATCTATTAAAAGTCAAAAGGAACTTTATAGTTCAGAGCATTTCCTTGATTGGTAATTGAGTAACTCACAGGCATTGGAAAATGTAAGAAAGCTAAAGTTCAAGCTTCCTGTAAGCATATAAGTAAAGGTGCTTTTTTCAGCAGAAGAATTAAAAACATAGCATCAGCATTGATTCCTCCACTTACTCTGAATTTTTGTATCTTGAGTCATTGCCTCAATGTCTAAAATCTTGAGCATTACTATAGAAAGGTAACCATAAAAACTCCTCCTAAAAATATACAATAATAGCCTCATTATTCATTCATTTTTGAACCTTTATATCACACAAAAATATATGAATTTTTCTGCACCCTTACTCATAAATTGTTTTATTTTGATAGCTCCCTTTCTACCATCGTGGGTTTGAAATAGTACTATTCGAGGCAGTGTATTTGTAAATGCCTGAGCTCCTGCTGTCGAATGTGTAATAGAAAGTGCACGTAAAGGGGTATCATTTGTCATTGCATTGAATTCTTCTTCAGTGAAATTGAGCCCGCAATTACATATTTCTTGTGAATTGACAAAAATAGTAGTTTTTGCTTCTGTAATAGGAAAGAAAGCATATTTTTGTACCTCAGTTGGAGATACAAATTTATTGCTTATAAAAGTAGGGCTACCTCCTTGAAAAACTATATCTATCAAAGGCGCATTTTCAGCAGTAATATCTTTAGAGAAAAAGATTTCTTCAGTTTTGTGGAATAGAAAGCTGCTACTTTTTCGCTATTGTGAGCATAATTAATTCCTAATTTTACATTTTTCTAATACATAAATACCAGTATCAGGATATACTGTAATTTGTTTCTGTAAAGTTTGGGTTGTTTTTACCATTAGAGGCTACAAGTATTATAGTATAAGTACCAGCATTAGTATAGGTTACTTTAGGATTTACTTCAGTGGAAGTATTGGGAGTGCCACCTTGAAATGTCCATTGATATGAAATAGCATTTTTCAGTTTTATTTTTGCAAGGTGACATTTACAGCGCACTCGTAAATCCTCATCCTCAATAGGTATCTGCCAAGAAAAAGCAGGTTTGATAGCAGACTTTACCTCTACAAAAATCTGAAAAAGTTTGACGATCATACCCATTAGAAACTTCTAAAGTTATTTCGTGTTTGCCTTCTGTAGAAAAACCACAGAGGAGGTGTTTTTCCTTCAAAGGTTTCAGGAGTACCTCCTTTAAAAAGCCATTTATAAGTGAGGTTCTCTCCCTGAGAAGTATTGTAAACTTCACCGTTACAGGAGGGTAGCTATTCATTACAATCTCTTTTGTAAAGCTTGCTTTTTGATAGCATCTTTTATTGTGATAGTTTGCTCTTGAGTATCTGATTCTTTATACTCGTTAGTAACTGTTAGCTTTTACTTTGTATGAGCCATGTTGGGTATAGGAGCACTTCAGGAGATTTTTCAGTAGAGGTATTAGGAGTACCACTTTCGAACTCCCACTGGTAATGCTCTCCCCTGAAGAGGTATTGTTCATCTTTACATAAACGGGTACTGATTCATCACCATTTCTAAAACTCATTTGAAAAGAAGCCTTTACAGGAATCTCTGTTTCTTGATAACAAGAAACTACTGCAAAAAGCTATTAAGCAAATGATAAAATATCGATATAAACTCATCGTTATTGTTTTTATGTTGTTATTTTAAGTTGCTCTTCTCTTTCAAAAATATGCAACGTATTATTACTATCTAAGATATACACCTTATTTTTCTGAGACTTTTAAATCTTTAAGCTGGGTAAAACAATCATCTCCTTTTCCACTACTGCAATAGGCTCTGAAATATAGATAATTTCTTTGGTATTGATGTCTAAAAACACCAAATCTTAGTTGTTCAGCAAGATAAAAGTACAATAGATTATCTTGAACAACAAAATCTTCGGCAGTATCATTTGCTTTTTGATGTTGTACTTTTCAAACTCCTCTTGTAAGCCATATTGAGTAACAAAAGGGGGTCTTGATTTAAATCTATTTCAATAAAAATATGTGCTATCCAAAAATTTTTCCTCGTTCATTATCCAAGTAATAATCACTTCTGAAAAGTTTGCTTTCTTTTCTCCATGTGGTATTCAGAAATACGATATTTCAGCTCTCCTGTTTTGATGTCTAAGCCTATAAAGCCTCCTATCTCTATGAAAAGCCCAAAGAATATTGTTGTATATACCTATAAGTTTATATACTTTTTAAAATATCTTTCTTCATCCCACGAATTTTTCCACTTTCCAAATGAAGCAAGAGAAAACTCCCATAGATACTCTTTCTCTTGAATAGAAAAAGTTCTGATAGACATTACATCATCATATATTTTATTTTTTTATATATATATATATATATATATTCATTTGAGAAAATATATGTAGAAAAACTTGTCAATATTTCCTAACACTATAAGGTTTTCTTTTTATCTATAAGAGCAGTAATGAATCTTTTTGTTGTTCATCTAAAAATCAATTTCAAATACTCTTTAGATAAATACAAAAACCTTTGTCTTTACCCTCTTCTATTAATTCTAAATTTTCATTGAAAACTTTATAATTATTCTCCCACTCACTACAATAGAATTTACCATTGAGCAGCAAGCGGACTTAGTGGCGTTTTGTAAAGCATTTGTCGCCACATTGAAGTTCGTGTGATGTATTGATGTAATAAGGTTTACCTTTATAGATAAACATAATCCCTTACATTAACTATTTTAGAATTTAGTTTAAACATTTTATTGTGATTTTTATAAAGTTATAAAGTTCTGAATTTGTATCGTTTATCAGTTTATTGAATATTACTTTATTATCATTAGGATATATTAACTCCAGACTTTTCTTCATTTTAGGCTCATAATCTCTAAAATTTCATCACTGCTACGATTAAACAATTCTTTTAAAAAGCTTGTTTTACTTCATTTATATTAGCTTTATTACTGTTAATCACATAAGCTAAATCTTCTATTTTGTTAACTTTTTGTAAATAGCTTTGTAAATTGTTGGATAAAACCTTATCATTAGCTATTTTACTCCAAGTTTCGCTGTTATAGCTTTTAAATTCCTCATATAAAGGTTTACTCTCAGAAACAAATTTCACGTCATAACGGCAGTTGGCACAGATATCATCTAAACCTTTTTCAAACTTCATATCTAAATGCTCAATGTTTTCAGGCATATATTTTTAGGTTTTTCTTAAAGGTGGATAACATATGCTGTGTGCCCTCACGCATAGCAGCATTAGCTACTTAAAAGCGCCTTCTTCTATCCATAAATCAGGACGGTTTCTAAAAGTATGGGCTACTTCTACATAGTTTTCGAGCATCTCATCTATGGTACGACCTCCAAAAATTCTTCCTTCCTGCTTCTTCACACTGCCACAAGGAGCATCTTTATATTTAGCTAAGAAATTCTTTAATCCTGATTCACCTCCGATAGCTTTTAGTTTTTCGGCATTTTCAGGAGCTAAATATAGATGGAAGCTCCTTCAGTTTTTGCTAATCAGAGCTAAGAAAAAGAAGTGTAGTTAAATATGAATATGATACTGTTTTTCATAAGAACTTTAAGGCTAAGATTCTTTTTCCCAATCTACTTTTTAAGACTTCTGTTTTCAAATCTTCATAGATTAGGAAGTATTCTCTAAGAATATTTTTAAATCTTCATAATTTCTAAAACGAGCATCTTTTTATATAACCTTCTTTTTCTTCATTTTTAGCAATTTCTATGATATCCCTGCAAATGTTCCTCCGCCCCATTTATCTTTATCATTTATACATTCCCAATACATAATAACTTCCACTAAACCATATTTTTAATGAAAAATGAAAATAAAACTTCAATCTCATTTGTAGGTTTCTATTATTTGATTTTCTTTTTTCTATATTTAGCAGTATATCCTAATTCTTTTACTATTTCTATAACTTTTTCATTAGAGTAGTTTTCAAATGTGTCTTCTCATAATTATTTTGGAACACTACAGAGTGTAGTGTCTCTTTATAGAGTTTTATTTTTCATAAATTTCTAAATCTTTTTACTTAATTCCATACTTATTCAGGTCTAAATCTTTATTGTTCCCAATCTACTTTTAAGACTTCAGTTTTGAAATCTTCATAGATTAGGAAGTATTTCTAAGAATATTTTTAAAATCTTCATAATTTCTGAAGCGGCTTTTTATATAACCTTCTTTTTCTTCATTTTTAGCAATTTCTATCAACTTACATACTACTGAAAAGTAATCCGCTCTCGATAAATCTTTATTATTTTCATATTCCCAAAATATAATCACTTCTACCATTCCATATTTTCTAAACGAAAAATGAAAATAAACTTTTCATCCATCTATGATCTCAATTATCTGAAAGAACTTTTCTTTCTTTCTGTATTTTGCAGAATATCCCAATTCTTTAACTATTTCTATAATTTTATCATTAGAATAATCCTTTAATTTATCTTCAAATCTATACTGATTACTTATATTACTATGTCTCTCGTATAGATTTATTTTCTCGAAAATCTCTAATTCTTTTTACTTAATTCCATAATTAATTATTATTCAGGTCTAAATCTTATTGTTCCCAATCTACTTTTTAAGACTTCTGTTTTTAAATCTTCATAGATTAGGAAGTACTTCTCTAAGAATATAAATCTTCATAATTTCTGAAGTAGGCTTTTTATATCCCCTCTTCATTTTTACAATTTCTATACATATGTTAGCACTAGTCCTCCGATAATATATATTTTCTATCCATCATTCCCATAATGATTTCCACTAAACCATATTTTAATGAAAAATGAAAAATAAAATCTCATTTCATTTATAGTTTCAATTATCTGATTTTTCTTTTCTATATTTAGCAGTATATCCTAATTCTTTTAACTATTTTTATAACTTCATCATTTGAATAGTTTTCAAATGTTTCTTTTCAAATCTATACAGATTATTTATATCACGATATCTATCATAGATTAATCAAAAATCTCTAATTCTTTTACTTAATTCCAATTAATTATTATTCAGATCTTAATCTTATTGTTCCCAATCTACTTTTTAAGACTTCTGTTTTGAAATCTTCATAAATAGCAAAAGCTTCTCTCAAAAATTTCTTCTAATTCTTCATAATTTGAGTAATATAGGCGTGGTTTTATTTCAAAATCAATGCTTTCTATTTCTTCTACAATATTTTCCCACATTCCCCCACCCTAACTTAAGTCTTATTTTGTTTGTACTTTAATATCCCAAAACAAATTGTAAAGCTCCAGTATAAGGAATTATATTAAATTGAAAAATCATATGCAACTATTTTTCTTTTTATTTTGAAAAACATCTTTTTGAAAAACTAAAGATACATTTATATTATTTAATAATTCTCCTATTTCTTTTAATGATTTATCCTTTATATTATTTTTCTCTCTGTCGGAATGTTTAGTACATATTTCTAAATACTTTCTTTTTCAAAATTGATTTTTGCAATACTAATCTAATGTCTATACTCATAAATTATTCTTTTGATAAAAGTTCTACGAAATACAAATCAAAAAACAGCCCTTCCGTATACGGCTGTGTTATTTACTCTGAATCTTTCACATCATCCTCTTTCATCCCAATCTACTTCTAAGACTTCTGTTTTCAAATCTTCATAGATTAGGAAATATTCTCTAAGAATATTTTTAAATCTTCATAATTTCTAAAACAGCACCTTTTTATATAACCTTCTTTCTTCATTTTTGTAATTTCATCAACTTACATACTACTGAAAGTAATCCGCCCCCTGATAAATCTTTATTATTTTTCATATTCCCAAAATATAATCACTTCTACCATTCCATATTCTAACGAAAATGAAAATAAAACTTTATCCCATCTATGATCTCAATTATCTGAAAGAACTTTTTCTTTTCTTTTCTGTATTTTGCAGAATATCCCAATTCTTTAACTATTTCTATAATTTTATCATTAGAATAATCCTTTAATTATCTTCAAATCTATACTGATTACTTATATTACTATGTTCTACTCGATCAGATTTATTTTCTCGAAAATCTCTAATTCTTTTTACTTAATTCCATAATTAATTATTATTCAGGTTAAATCTTATTGTTCCCAATCTACTTTTTAAGACTTCTGTAAATCTTCATAGATTAGGGAAGTATCTCTAAGAATATAAATCTTCATAATTTCTGAAGCGGGCTATATCCCCTCTTTCATATTTTTACAATTTCTATACATATGTTAGCACTAGTCCTCCGATAATATATATTTTTTATCCATCATTCCCATAATGATTTCCACTAAACCATATTTTTAATGAAAAATGAAAAATAAAATCTCATTTCATTTATAGTTTCAATTATCTGATTTTCTCTATATTTAGCAGTATATCCCAATTCTTTTAACTATTTTTATAACTTCATCATTTGAATAGTTTTCAAATGTTTCTTCAAATCTATACAGATTATTTATATCACGATATCTATCATATAGATTAATTTTTCAAAAATCTCTAATTTCTTTTACTTAATTCCATAATTAATTATTATTCAGATCTTAATCTTATTGTTCTCAATCTCACTTTTAAGACTTCCGTTTTGAAATCTTCATAGATTATATTCTCTAAGAATATTTTTAAATCTTCATAATTTCTAAAAACGAGCATACTTTACATTATCTTTTATTTCTTCATTTTTCAGTAATGCTTTAATCTTTTTACATAACCAAGAAAGCACCTCCTATAATGTGTTTTTATTCTTATTCATCATTCCCATAATACTTCCACCATACCATACTCCAATGAAAAATGAAAAATAGAACTTCATCTCATTTTATAGTTTCAATTATTTGAAAAACTTTTCTCTCTTTCTGTATTTTGTTAAATACCCCTAGTTCTTTAACTATTCTTATGGTTTCATCACTAGAATAATTTTTAATTTATCTTCATATCTGTACCGATTACTAAGATTTTTATGTCTTTCATACTAAATTGATCAAAAATCTCTAATTCTGCTTAATTCCATAACTATTCAGGTCTAAATCTTATTGTTCCCAATCTACTTTTTAAGACTTCCGTTTTGAAATCTTCGTAAATAGCAAAGCTTCTCTCAAGATTTCTTCTAATTCTTGGTAATCTGTAAAACAAACACGATTTATATTATTATTAACATCCATTAAATCTCGCGTAGAAATGCCGAAGGAGCAGAACTGAAAATACCAAAGATGTATTCGAGATAGATGTTCCAAAATCAAAGGAATTATACTTTTATGTCAAAACCAAAACTAAAACATAAAATTTGTTTCTTTTCAGATAAAATGGAATTTTTGAAGAAGAATATTTAATATTAATCCGTTTTTAAAACAAATTTCTATTACTTTTTATTATCCAAGACAACTTATCATCTTTGGCGCTAAATTTTTAATGATAGAATTTTAAATCTATCCAAAAACTAATCTTATGTAAAATTTTTCTACATTTTATAGGTAGCAAATCTTCTTTTTCATTTTATTCCGGTCTTAATCTTATTGTTCCCAATCTACTTTTTAAGACTTCCGTTTCTCAAATCTTCATAGATTAGGAAATATCTCTAAGAATATTTTTAAATCTTCATAATTTCTAAAACAAGGTTTCTTATGTACCCTTCATTTCTTCTCCTCGCTTATTTTCTATCAGTTTACAATCCAGCAAAAGTCCCTCCACCTCATATATCATCTATTCTTTTATATTCCCAATATAATAATCTCTACTAAAACCGTATTTTAATGAAAAATGAAAGTAAAATTTTATTTTGCTGGTTGTCTCTATTATTTGAAAAGTTTTCTTTTTCTATATTTAGCAGTATATCCTAATTTTTTACTATTTCTATAACTTTTCATTAGAGTAGTTTTCAAATGTGCTCTCATAATTATTTTGAACACTAAGAGTGTAGTGTCTTTTATAGAGATTTATCATAAATTTCTAAATCTTTTTACTTAATTCCATACTTATTCAGGTCTTAATCTTATTTCTATGTTGTATTTATTTTTTGCAAAATCAATATATTCTTGTAGTTGAGAAAAGTTTTTATTATCTCAGGTATTTCCAAAATTTGTTTACCTTCTAAAATTTTCCCTGTCCAACTGTTTTTATATTTATTAGAGCGAATTTTAGTTCCTAATGCATATTTATTCTTCATTTCTTTTTAAGTAGCTCTCAAAAAGACGAAAGTTCTATTTCTTCTAAATTTGTTGCTTTTCGAGATACAATCATTCCTTCTACTCCGTTCATTGGAGGAGTATAACTATCTAATCTTTTTCCCGTTTTCTAATGTAACTTCACTATAACGATACCAATTTTTCTTTCCAAGCCTTTTTATTAAATTTATTTCTCTTGCCATAGGAGAATCATTTAACCAATAATCACAGATTCTTTCCATTCTAAGCGGTCTTTTGGGCTTTACCTTGTTTAGATTTTCTAGTAAGGTATTTTTGATAATCTGCTTCTAAAAAGCTCATCAATAAATTTCCCGTTTTTAACAGTTTTTGCTCAGTATTGACTGTTTTTATTAAGTTCTCTACACCCTTGACCTCATTAGTAAGCTCCAATCCTTTCAAAACCTCTCTTTGGTTCTCTATTAGCTGTCTTTCCGCTTGTGGGAGATTGTCTAATTGTGCAACCTCCCGCTGCCAGTGCTCATAGTTCTCTAATAACTTAGCATTGTTTTTGGACATTCTTTGCAAGGTTTTTAGCAACACCATATCCTAACTGTGTTATATTCTTTATCCCTATAACTCCCATCGCCAAGTTATAGTAATGTACAGCTTTGGCAAAAGGTAGGTTAGCGTTCATACTCTGAGCGGTATTCGCTGCTATATTGCCCACTGCTCCTATAACTTCTATCGCAGCCCAAACTCTGCGTACTTTACTTATCTTAGTGGCTAAAGCAACATCACCACTACTGCCTCATTGTGAGCATATCAAAGGCAAAGGCTGCGTCTTTCTCTATCTTATCTAAGTGCTTTTTATGCTGATAATAATCCAAGAATATAGCAGGGACAGCATAATAGATCGAAGACGATCCTGCTGTACTCAAAGCTTCTTCTATCAGAGAAACACCACTATTAGTCTTGTAGATGAGTACAAAAAGAAAGTGGTGAGAGTTCCCCAATCTTTTTCTCCCTTTATGTCTTTTTGGAGTAATGTCTTGTCCGTGAGTAGTCTTAATAGGTACCATTGTCCTTTCCATCACGTAGACAGATACCTTTCTTTGCTTGGAATTATATATCCCTGTCTGACGAGTGTCGGTAGGAGCTATATTCAAGATGATTGAAAAATCATTGGTCTCTTCTGTTAACTCTTTTATGATCTCTTGGCTTGTAGAAGGGTCAGCATTTGCTTTTTATAAATTTCTATAAGGACTTTTTATAGGGTGCTAAAATAGTCATTTCTCTGATACAATAGCTTAGATGTTATTCTTCACGTTCAAAAATATGCAACGTGTGATTACTATCTAAGATATACACCTATTTTCTGAGACTTTTAAATCTTTAAGCTGGGTAAAAACAATCATCTCTTTCCACTACTGCAATAGGCTCTGAAACATAGATAATCTCCTTGGTATTGATGTCTAAAATACCAAATCTTAGTTGATTAAAGAGGGAAAAATACAATAAATCATCTTGAACAACATAATCTTCCGCTGTATCATTTGCTTTTTGATGTTGTACTTTTTCAAACTCTTCCTGTAAGCCATATTGAGTAACAAAAGGAGGCTCTTGGGTTAAATCTATTTCAATAAAGACATCCATAGCCATACCAAGAATTTTTCCTTTTTCACTATTTAAGAAATAATCACTTCTAAAAATCTTTGCCTTTGCAAATAGTTTTTCCTATGGCTTCATCATATTCAGGAATATGGTATTTCAATTCTCCTGTTTCAATATCTAAGCCTATAAAGCCTCCTATCTCTATGCAAAGCCCAAATAATTCCATTGTATATGCCTATAAAGTGTCTTATTTCGAAGTCTCTTTCTTCATCCCACGAATTTTTCCACTTCCCAAGTGAAGCAAGAGGAAACTCCCCAAAAGCAAATTGGTAGGAAAAAAATATGATAACCCAATATATACATCTTTATTTGATGTAATAAGTACATCATTTGTATAAGCTTCTAAATACTGATAGTTTTTCTTCAAGAATTATTTCCTTTACATTAACTAAATCATTTTCTAAAAGACAAATACTCTGTTATATACTCCTCTTGATATTTTTACAGCATTAGCCCAAGCTATTAAATATTTAGAATTCCTCATTTGCTATAAGAAAATAGTTACTTTTTAATAATATTAAAATTTTCATCAATATAATAGCACCCCTTCTCTTCATCAAAAAAACTTGAATTAGAGAATCTGAAAATCTTATAAATGCTAGTACCATCTATTCCTTCCATTAAGAGTGTATTGTCATATAACAAATTGTTGTTCAACGAACTATAAATTATTCCTTCTTTAAAAAGGAATTACTTTTATTTATATTTTCTTTTTATTTTTGATTAGAGAATACATAAATTAGAATTTTTATAAAATTGTACAAAACAGAATCTGTTGAATTTATTAGGTCTCCAAAAACATTTTTAGCTTCACTCTTAGTTAAACCTTTACCCAATAAGTTATCTTTCAAAGTATTGTTTTTCAAAATAATCTCAAAGAGCTCATCTTTTTGTTTTTTAAACATTTCTTTAAAAAGCTTGTTTTACTTCATTTATATTAGCTTTATTACTGTTAATCACATAAGCTAAATCATCTATATTCTTTAGATCTCTTTACTTAAATAGCTTTCAAATTGCTTGATAAACCCTTTATCATTAGCTATTTTACTCCACGTTTCGCTATTATAACTCTTGAACTCTTCAAATAAAGGTAAACTTCTATTATTTTTCTCTATTGAACTTCACGTCATAACGGCAATTGGGACAGATATCATCTAAAGCTTTTTCAAACTTCATATCTATATGCTCAATGTTTTCAGGCATATATTTTTAGGGTTTTTTTCTTAAAGGTGGAAAGCATATGTTGTGTACCTTCACGCATAGCGGCATTGTTACTTAAAGCGCCTTCTTCTATTTTTTTCCCATAAATCAGGACGGTTTCTAAAAAGTATGGGCTACTTCTACATAGTTTTCGAGCATCTCATCTATGGTACGACCTCCAAAAATTTTCCTTCCTGCTTCTCCACAATTGCCACAAGGAGCATCTTTATATTTCTTCAAGAAATTTATTAGTCCTTGTTCTCTCCAATAGCTTTTTAGTTTTTCAGCGTTTTCAGGGGCTAAATAATGAGTGATTTTTCTATTGTTTTTGTATCATCTATAAATTTAGAGCCTTGAGAGAATGCTTTTTATGAGTATGTTGTCTGTCTTTTTGAGAGGGCATTGGCAGTTCTTACTAAGGTCTTTATTCTCTCTATGTCCGCATATTTTTTAACTTCTTCTAAAAAGCTTTTTGGGCATCGGTATAATTTTCTGTAAGCGTACTGGTAAGATCTATATCTGTAGATAACCTTTGTTTTCGGTAACTGCTTGCAAAAAGTACCTCGCCATTATCTGTCTGTCGAGCAACAATAACATAGTACTTCTCATATCCCTTGTACTTTTTAGATATATCTCCCCCAACAGGGATAGCCATTACAGTAGCGTATATACCCATCTCGAAACTATCGCCTCTATAGGCATATAAAAATCCGACTATATCTCCTATATCTATAACTGGAATAACTCTAATGTATCAGCAAACAGATATACAAAGTCTGCTCCTTTTAAAAATCATAGTAATAAGAAGAATTTAACACTTTGTCTTGTCCGTGATAAATAATACCTTCTATAAAAATATTTAAAAATTAGAGCGTAAGCGCTGTATTTTGCTAAAGAAATTTCATTGTCTAAAATATAAACTTCTCGTAAAATATTTTTTATCCACAATTTCCCAGATGCTTCCATATATGAACTGCTTTTTAAATCACTTTCTTCTATAAAAGACTGTTGTTTAACATTTTCTAAATGTTCTTGAAGCTGATGTATTTTTAAAATCAATAGAAATATTTTCAGAAAAAGTAAAAATTTTTCTATATTCCTGTTCTATTTTTGCCCTAATTTCTTTTATTTTTGATAATAAAACAGATTCATAAACTTGTAGAGAATGTATTTCTTTAAATCCACGTACTATTGTTTCTTTTTATATCTAAAAATTCCTCCTTCTCCTTGTATATAAAAAAATTGTATGTACAAAGGTTTTTCAATTCCTTTGTATAAGCTAATAGTTTCTCATAGATATTTTCCCTTTTATTTTGTTGGAAAGTATTCCTTCTTGACTTTGAGCATAACCAATAGTATAACAAGAATCATTATTAAAAGTTCCAACTCCAAAAATAGATTCATAATCAGAAGAAGGATAAGAATATATACTATTTTTCCTTGATGTTTTTGTTCTTTAGTCAGCTTTTTGAGCCATATTAGACAAACTCTCTCATCTATATACGAATTATTACTAATAGGAAGTATTCCTACCACTACATCTATATCTGTATAATGAGAAAGTAAATGTAATTTTATCTTCTATAGGATCTAAATATATCTATTTAACGTATTATCTCCTATTTTGTATATGATAATACGTTTTAGGAATATTGTTATAGTTTCTTTAGATAAAAAGAATATTTTTAAAGCATTCTTCAAAGAAGAAGATACTTTTTTCTTGATAATCTTCTAAATTATCAGAAGAAATTAAGGTGAATTTTTACATATAGAATCATTATTTTTCGTTTTCTCTACATGGAATAGTTCCTATAAAGATAATATTTTCTCTTTTGTTCATCTGAGAAAAATTACTTTTCCTTTTTATTATTAATATATTTCAGTAGTAGAATAGTAGCTATTTGTTCCACAATGTTCGCCTACTCTATATAAATAAATAGTAGTGGATTTATCTACTTTTTGGATACGAAATTTCTAGATTTCGCCATCATTGATATAACCTAAAAATTTTCCATCGGAAGAAAATTCTGCAAAATATGCCTTATCATTGACAAAAATACCTGGTAAAGCTCCATAAGGAATAAATAATATTTTTCTATTTATAGAAGTAATATGAGACTTATTAAAAGTAAATGGTTTCCAATCGGGAGTAAGCCATATTCCTCGAGCAAAAAGCTCCCTCACTCTGCCCTGAAATATCCCCACTTTAAATGCAGGGTCGTTGATTTGCTTCCAATCAGCAAAGAGGAGGGCTTCATCGGAGGTGTAGTCCATTAGGGAGGGGACATTGCCTTGTTGTTTTTTCTTGAATAGGGTGTGCTAGTTTAAATATTCCGTGACCCAATTCGTGGGCGAGGGTTCTTTTCGGTTTGGTCGAATACAAAACCAAACTGCCCACCGAGTGCCATATAGCCTCCCTTGTCCGGTACTGCTCTTGGCATTGGTGATAAACACGTAGTAGGTATCATTGGCAACTTTGCCTGTGGCTTTTATAGGCATTGATAAGCGCCTGTTGCGACGGACTATAATCGGTAAGGTCGCCAAATACATCTTTGGTTTCCAACACACCATTGGTCAAATAAGGGGAGATATCAAAAGGTGCTGCCCAAGTGATATCCAAGGTTACTCCTACCTTGCTGTAAATTGCTTTAACTTTCTCTACATCTATAGTAAGGTTCTCGGCAGTAGGGATAAGGGTTACCTTAGCTGTTTTAGGGGAAAAGGTGTACCAAGTTGAACACCCCTGCGATTTGGTACTTTTTGCCTTGTTTGATTGTGGCTTGTACTTGTTCTACCGCAAAGCTGTGAAACCCTTTAAGTGGTAAGCAAAAAGTCGTTAGAACCTTCTACTCGTTTTGGATCTCGATGAGGTGCGCCTTTATCGGTCTTGAAGATAAGGCTATCAGCACTGATATTCCTATCGGTGATATGTACCTTGGCTAAGAAAGGTTCTGTCTCTCCTTTTACTACTGCTTTAAAAAGGAATGTACTTACCACCCATCTTTTGGTAGTCCTTACTATAGGCTTTGGTAGGTACTTCGTAAGCGTATTTAGAGTCGGCTGTATTCTCAAAAGTTACCTCAATACCTTTGGCGGTAAGGGCAGTTGCTTCGCCCTCTTTGGTAACACCATTGGTATTTTCTTTGGTAGGTTTGCCTCCTTGTGCTACAGCTTGAGAGTAGATATACTTTACCATCTTTATCTATGTGATATATCTTTTCTTGGGTAGAGGTTACTCCATTGGTAGTAGTGGTAACTTTTCCTTTAATAGAAGAATCATTGCCTCCAAATGGGAATACTTCCTTGCGACCATCTTTACCTGTAACAACTATTTCACCATTGTGAGTTTCTACCTTTTTCAATCTCAAAAGGTACCCTCAATATCTTTAGATTTCTCGCCTTGACCTATGAGGTTTTCTGCAAACTGTACGCCTTTCCAATCCGCTATCGTAGGTAGTTTTTACAACACCATCGGTAAGTTGATAGTCGGCATTGATTTTTATATTTTTCAAATTCTACCGCTAACTTTGTATCGTTCAGATAAGGAACTTTTACAAATCCTTTACCTGAGAATACCCCATTGCTACCGCTCACTTCTAAAATAGTAACTGAAAAATCGCCTGCGGTAAACACTTCATTGGTGACCAAACTACCTAAAGGTTTTTGATTGGTAATAGTTATTTTAGGTACAATACCACAGTTGTAGGCTGACTCCGTAGTGTTTTTGTGTTTTTCTATTTTAAAAGTCTGTATGTCAGAATACACATAGTGGGGTTTATGCCATAGCGTTCTGTTTCACAAGTTGCTCCTACACGAAACTCATACTCTCCCGCCTCCAAGTCGGTGATAAGAGTTTGTGTATTGCGGGTAGAGGCTTCAAACCACTGGGCATTAGCTACTCCTTTTTGCGGTATTGAATATGGTATTTTTGGTGCAGTGTATGACCTTGCCATAACAGCTTTGTACGGTTTCCCCTGTTGTTGGCTGAGTAAGAAGAGCGGTTTGCTACAATTCACTGCATAGACAAACGAATGTACCTCGCTATAACCATTGTTTTTAAAGACACTATTTTCTGCCAATCCTCCTGTGGAGATAGCTCTTACTCGCCAGGCATAGCGTCTGCCAGGGATGAGGTTAGGTTTACTCATCATCAGACGAAAGTGGTCATTCGCAAATCGTCTTCTTTGAGTATGCGTCGGCTTACTTCAAAAAGCAAAAACGAGGTCGAGGGCAGGGTCTAAAATCTCACGTAATTCAAAGGAATAGGTTATATTAGTTGCATTAATTTGACGTGGTGTCCAACTGAAAAATAATGTTTTGAAAGTCAGTTACAGCTACTTGCTCATTATCAGTAGGAATATTCAGTATTGGAGGGTCGTTGAGCATTAGATAGGCAATAGCACAATGGCTTTAGGAGAGCCAGCGACCACTGAGCACATCCTTTACCCTAAAAACAGAACGAGTACATCCCATCGGGCAATGCGGAGGTGTATTGTTGTGAGGTGATACCTTGCAGGTTGCGCAACTGAAAGTAGCTTGCCAGCTCAGCATTGGTCAGGCGAAGGATTTCGCCTCCATTGATACGCAAAGGTGAAAACGCCTGAAAGTACGGGGGCTGAGGCTGCTGTAAGTCCATTGCCTTTAATCTCTACATATAATTGCACGGAGCGGTTCTGCACACTCAAGTCAGTAGTGATGAGTTGCAGTTGCACCCTATTAGCCATTGGGTTGTATAGTCAGCAATCTTACTGCTATACGGAGGTGTGAGCATAGGTACTACCTGCACAGGATAGGTTTGTGCTATAAGTTGCCACGTTGTGAGCAGAAAAAGGAATATGTAAGAGAATAAACGCATTGTACTTAAGGAATGATAATGATTTTTACTTAATCGTTGGTAAGGTGTTTCTAAAACCAATATATAGGTAGCCGCAGGTAGCGGGTCTTGAAAATCAACCCAGTGTTCAGTAGCTGAAGCTGAGTTTTTCTCGTCTACTAATTGCCCTGTGATACTATATAGCGGAATTTGATAGCCCCTGCTTTTTCTAAAAACTACTTTTGGCTTTGAACTTACCATTATTAGGGTTAGGTGCTACTTCAAATTCTCTTACATAAGCCTCATTAGTTTCAGTTTTAGGCAAATCGGTAGCGGGTTCTACAATAATATTCTTGTAGAATAACTCAAAGCAATTGCCTTGTGTTTGCTTGATACCTATACGGTATTCACCTTTTGCTTTGAAGATGAGAGAGATATAGTCATCATTTTTATTAGTGATTTCAATAGCTTCATTTTCGGGGACTAACCACTCAGTAGTTTCTCCTTTAGGATTACTAGTGTTTACTAATATTACCTCTTCATTCCTCATAGGCTTGGGTAGTGAGTAAGAACTCAGAAGCTATTTGAGTATTTGCACTTTCAATGGTAATAGCATCTGTTGCTGTACAACCATCTTTGGTAGTTACCGTAGCCCTATAAGTACCCTTTTTCGGATAAAGTTACCTGAGACATATTAGAAGAAAACCATTATCACCAGTCCACAGGTAAGTAGCTTGTGGATCATTAATAGCTATATTTAAGGTAAGTGTTTGTCCGTTGCAAAAGCGTGCGATTCTCTCCTAAGTCAATCTCAAATTTAGAAGGATTTTTCGATAGCGAAAGTTTTTGAAGTGAGCACAACTCTGAGCATCGGTTATTTTTACTTGTACTCTCCTGAGGGAAGGTTGTTTTATATTTGCTGTTGTAGCTCTGTATTCCACAAGTATTGATAAGGTGCCGTACCTCCCTGCACTGCAAGCGCTATAGCGGCATTATTAGCATTATGGCAACAGAGCGGGGTGATAGTGCCCGTAACCGTAAGGCTATTGGGTTTGCATAACAACTGTACTTCCTTGCACAAATACAACCTGCCCTCATCTTTGATTTCAACCGTATAAGGCATAGGTAGCAAGTCTTCAATGGAGGCAGTAGTAGCCCCATTAGACCACAGATACCTATAAGGAGGGTGCCACCTGTAGGAACTGCCGTAATTTTTCCATCATTCCCTCTACAAGTAACATCTGTTTTTCTAAAGAAAGAGTCAGCGGATCAGGTTCTCTAAGCTCATATACCACATCTGTAAGTGCTTCTAAGGTGTTGGTATGTGTATTATATCTGCCTAACTTGATCCCATGTGCATCTTCTATATTGATAGCATAGCGTCCTTGCGAGAGGTTCATAGCGGTATCTCCTTCAAAAGGGAGTAGCTGCCACGAGCCATTAGGGTTTTGCTTTTTCCAAGTATATTTATAAGGGCGTCCTCCATTGGCAGTACCTGTAAAAAGGAGTACCTCCCTGAGCTGTGATTTGTAGGATTCCATCCTGACTTTTCATCCCGCTGGCCATCCATTTCTCTATCTCTTTTCATTACCAAACTCATTCCCACGGTTACATGAGATTGGTTTCTGTAGAGAGAGTGTTGCTTGGAGTGCAGAATCTTCTAACTTAAAAACTATTTAGGACTGCACAATTCGCTTTTTTTGAGAATCAGAAGGATCATATCTGGAATCCATAACGGAGAGGTAATAATCACCTTGAGGAATATTTTCAAGAGATATATAAATTTGTCCTCCATATGATCATAATGAGTAGTAGCAAGCCGAGTAATTTCTTCTGTTCCTCTCTTCCAAGAAAACCGATACCTATTAGCTCCATTATAGGAGTACCTCCCTGTACCACAGCCATAATACGTCCGTTGGTAGCCTGTGGGAATTGAGGGCGCTTTTTGCTCTTGTGAAGGATAGGTGATAGTAATAGGATTGGGAGCAGTTAGAGTTATTGAAACTTGTTCATTTCCATTATCTTTTTCCTATACAGTCATTACCATCTTTTTACACGAATGGTATAAATTCCTTTGGGGAGATTTTTATTATATGCTTATGGGATTCTGAGAATTCTAACCATTCGCCATTATTGAGTCTTATTTTATAGTCTTGATTAGTTCCTCCAAAGGCTAATATGCTTATTTCTCCATTATTAGCATTAGGGCAAGAGGGATTTATTCCACTAGCACGGAATGTTACTCTTGAAGGATTCTTAATAGAGAATTTAAAATCCTCATTTCCATACTTAGAATAGGAGTTCCCTCCATTTCTTCCTTTAATCCTTAGTTTTATAATCCCCTATAGGTAAGTTCTGTAAAGTAAAAAGTATTCCCTCTCTTTAATTGAGAGATATTAATGAGAGAATCTGAGTTTGATTAGGGACAAGAGAAAAATTAATTTTCTCATCACTATCTAAAGGGACGATCAAAATGTAATACATAATCTGCCTTTATCTCCATAACACCTGTAAAAATAGTCTCATTATTAGAATTGGTTAAAATAGGAAGGATTTTTGATAGAAAATGTACTACATTAGAATAATGTGTGCGAGGAGTATCCATACAGATCTTTGTCTAAAATAAATAGTTCTTCCTATATGTTCATCCACATTCTCTCCAAAGATATCATATGCATTTATGTCAATAGTTGATTGTCCGTTAAAAGCAGGAAGATCATTAAAATAGTGTCCATCTATACTATATTGCCAAATATAATCTGAATAACGGAAACCATAATCAGAAACTATTCTCAATTTATCTACTGTAGGAGATAGCCTCCACTTTCTGTTCTTATAACTGAAAGAGGATAAATATTTACGGAAATAATACTTTCCCACCATTCTATAGCTCCATTGTTTAGAAAAATTTATACAATAGGAGATATTTGTATCTATCATTAAAAAGAACCATTTCCTCCACATCCTCCTATAAGCCTCCTCCAGTTTCTAGATGCTGTAGTTTCAAATCTTAAAAGGAGACCCAGTAGCTTTTTACCCTATGTGGTATTCCCTCAAATGTTTGATAATATCTTGAAGAAGCACCATTCAAATCCTGATTTAAAATAGTTTTTCTCCTTTATCGAAGATAATTTTCACAGAAACTTGACTTTTTACAACCATCTCCATAATTAGAGTTTGGTGCTTTTTATACTAAAGGAAGATTCTACAATATATTCACCTAATTGAGCCTGTCCATACTGCATTGTAAAAAGTATATATATAAAAGTATCTTTTCATACATTCTAAAATTAGGAAATGAAAATTAATAATTAACTTTCTACTTTTTCACCTGTGTGGGTTTGCCATTAGCCATTGAAGGTAAAAAGTAATACTCATATAGTCATTGATATAAATTTCTTTATCGGTGATATGTTGTTGTTTTGGGGTGAGTACTTTTCCAAAGAGAAGGAGTATTGCCCTTTACATTTTTGTAAATCTGTATCTCGGTTACTTGGCATTTTTGATACTTCAAAACAAAGAGATGGTATGTGCATTTCTGTCGGCTACAAAGTCTATACTTTTTATTACTTTGTCAGCTCTTGAGGCTTTTAGTTATGGTTGCATTCTCAGCACCCGACCATAAACCTGTTTTGTCCTTGTTTGAATGAGATATCATACGTTCTGCCACTTTCAGTAGTTTCATCAATAAAATGTATTGGTTTCTTTGTGAAATACTTGTAGCGTTGCCATTTTTCTGTTCCTTTTTTCTCTTCTACTTGGGTATAGCTTTCTACATCATCACTTGAACTGCTATCCAATACAGTGTTATCTTTCCGTTTTCGGTAGTGAAATTATTAAAAATAGGGGCAGTAGGCGGGTTTCTTTATCAGGTTTTTCAACTACTATTACTTCAGAAAAAGAAGAGCGATTGTAACGTAAATCTTCTGCTAAAATTGTAATACACCTTTTTATTAGAAGAGAAAAACTCACTGTATCACGGGCTGTATTTTTCAGTAATGATATGATTAAAGATATCTACAAATTCTTCTTTATCAGTATTGGCTCTTAGTACTCTATAGCCTGCCAAGTCAGCCTCTGTAATAGCATTCCACGAAAGAGTAACCCACACCTAAACTATCAATTTTTCCTTGTAGTCCGATAGGTTGAGCAGGAGGAATAGAATCCGATGGTTGTACTAAAGTACTATGGAGAAATGTCGCTTTTGTTTTTATCAACTGAGGGGCTATTTTGAAGTAGTTAGACGCTGAAAGTTTCTTATATATCAATTTTCTGTCTTCTTTTTGATATTGTCCACCACTTTTGATAGTTCGCATCTTCTTTTGGTATTGTGCCAAAGTTCGAATTTTTCTAGTAGCTTTTCAGCTTCTTTAGAGTATTCCCAAATAAGCTTCCACCCGTCGTTAATAAAATTATAGTCAGCTATACGAGGACAGCTGTAGTAGCAAAAATACCTTGCACTTTTATGGGGCTGAAGGAATACCTTTTTCGCCAAAGGCATTGATACCATAGATGCAAAAGAAGTAAGGCGTATCATTCATTTCTAAAGTAGTCGCATAGAACATACTTGTTCCATCCATATCTACAATAGGTGTGGAGAAATGGGCTGAAAGTCAGTGCCGTTTTCAGAATGTTCTATGACATAAGAAGTATATATATCTTTAAATAGGGTAATCCACCACGAGAAAAGCACCTTTTTATCATCGGGGATAGCTGTGAAATCGTGAATTTTTAGAAGTGTTTCAACATCAGAAAGTCTACCATCACTGCAGAAGACTCTATTTCTGGCATTCCGAGAACTTCTACCTGATAAATATGGGTTTCTCCCGCTTTTACATCGGTATCTATAAATCCCCAACCTGCTTTCTGAGCTGCTACAAAGGACATATCTGCTGCAAAGAGAGCAAAAGTATGACGCTGGTTTAGCTCCTCTGCTATATTTACAATTTTAGATATACCATTTTTACTATCTTGTTCTACAGAAAAAGATTCACCATATAGTGCCTGAGCAAATGATAGCACCATAATTATCTTTTTGAATGAAGTCATCCAATCTTCTTGTTTATCAGGTTTTTAGAGTAGCTATAGTTTGTTTTTCAGGATTTTCGAGGAGATTACCATCTTTTTGAGGAGTATTTTATGAAGAACAAAGCCTTTTTGATTTGCTTTCTGCCATTCAATAGGAGTATTTACCGCCCAACGGAGCAGTATTCTATCTTTTTGAACGTAGGACTTGAGCATTACTGAAGGAGTTGTGATCAGACAATTGAGCAAAAAGACCAATTTACTCACCCAAAAGCAGATAAGAAATAAGGCTTTTTCATAGCTAAATATATCAATCAAGATTTTTCGATACAAAAATAACTATGATCTAGCAACTTTATTTTTTGAACCTTTCAAATATGCAAGTCGATTTCTATAGTAAATGTAGATATTTTGGATACACGCACTATCGCAGTTCTTTTGCAGGCGTAGTGTTTCTATTTTTATTTTCTTTCCAGAAATCTCTTTACAAAACTGTGCAAAGGGTACAATTTATCATTATTGATAACTACAGGGACTTGTAGTTATACGTGATTATTTTCAGTATCTTTATGAAAAACTATCAAGTAAGGTTGTTCTTTATAGCCCATTTCTTACAAATCTTCAGCAATGGCTGTAAGTTGTTCTTCTACTATGTTCTTGAAATTTGGTAGAAAATCTGACGTGAAACTGCGGATTTTTATCTTTCCTGTGTTGGAAATTGCTTTTTAAATAATTTCTAACTTCTTCTTGGGAACTTTTCTTCGTTGAGGAATGTTGGAAAATTATTCATTTTCATTAATTCTCCTTTTTCTGAATTAATTTTTATCATTATATTTTCACCTCGTGAAAATCTACACTTGCTGGAGCTTAGTAGCTTAACAATCATCAGCCATCAATTTATAAATCTGTTTAAATATTCTATGTTTGTTCCTCTTTTAGCCGTTCTCATTTGTTGTAAAGCTACTATAAAGGCTCGAAATTCACTTGCATAAATATCTTTTTGGTATTAGCGATATGTGCAAATTGATTGATATTATTCCCAATTTTTGCAAAAATATTTTCTTGTTTTTCAATGAACTTTAACACTTCCCTGCGTTCTTGTGCCGTCATTTTATCTTCTACCGAGCTTATGATAAAATCTGTTAAGGTTATCTTTCGTTCAGCACATATCCATTTCTCTTTTTGAATAGAAGAAATTCGCAATAAAAATAGCAGTATTTTTCAGAATATTTTCTTGCAAGGTTTTGTTTTTAATTTCTTTGTTGCAAAGTTAAAGGGGCTTTTAAGGGAAAAACAATAGAAACGTTTTGGGCGTGGACTATAAAGGACTATAAAGGACTGAAAAGTCTAAACTTTAACACTTTTTAAGATTTATAATGACCCTATAAAGGACTTTATAGATTACGTGATTTTTAAATTACTTTTAAGAAAATAAGCTAAAAAGTCCCTCCTCACTAAAAGAGGTATTTTTATAAAAATCGTACTTTTACCCAAAAATAAAAATTATACGTATGGAAACACTCACTATCCGACCTCCCAAAGGCGTTTCTTTGGATAAGGCTAAATTAGCATTAGAAAATTTGAATTTTGAAATCATTACTAACACAAAAGATAGTGTACAAGTTTCTCCAGAGGTTTTAAATATGATTGATGAAGCCTTAGAAGAGGAGAAAAAGGTATTTTTATAAGCAATGAAGCAGTCCTGCAAGATGTAAGAGAGTTCATTCAAAACAGCTATTAAATAAAAATATAATTTTTGATTCATAAAATCCACCTCGTTAGAGTGGATTTTTATGAAATACGACTAAAATTAATACTATCTTTCCGTTGCACTGAGTTCCAGTTTTTCCCCTTCATTTTTCTTTTCCCTTGGAAGCAGATGCTAATCCATTCCAAAAAGAAAAACCGAAAGGCAAGATGGTCGTGTATGTACTAACTCCGTTGTACGTACAAAGACACATCTTGTAACTTCCGAATATGTACTATTTTTAAATAATTAACAATTTGATGAAAAATCAATATTTACATATTTAAGATAGAATGCAGAGGATTTTTCCCTTATCATCTATCTTTATTATTAATAATATTATTAATATATATATATGTAAAAAGGTTTTTGCTATTTTATTGATTATCAATATATTAATAAAATAGGTGAGGTAGTATTTTACCCAACCCCTATGGTGAGTGGGTACTATTTTACCCAACCCTGTGGTGAGTGGGTACTATTTTACCCAACCTCCTAAAGTAGGTAGGTACTATTTTTACCCACCCCCTGTGGTAGGTAGGTACTATTTTACCCAACCTCCTAAAGTAGGTGGGAATACTATTTTTGCCACCCCCTGTGGTAGGTAGGTGCTATGCCCAACCCCCGTGGTGGTAGGGTGACTATTTTACCCCAACCCCTGTGGTGAGTGGGTGCTATTTTGCAACCCCTGTGGTAGGGTGGGTGCTATTTTACCCCAACCCCCTGTGGTAGTGGGTGCTATTTTACCCGACCCCCTATGGTGGGTGGGTACTGTACCCAACCCCTGTGATGAGGTAGGTGCTATTTACAAACCCCTGTGGTGAGGTGGGTACTATTTTTACCCAACCCCGTGGTAGGTAGGTACTATGTACCCAACCCCTGTGGTAGGTAGGTGCTATTTGCCCAACCCCTATGGTGGTGGGTACTATTTTACCCAACCCCCCTGTGATAGGTAGGTAGTATTTTCCTCAACTCCTGATGGTGAGGTAGGTACTATTTTACCCAACCCTGTGATAGGTAGGTAGTATTTTCCTCAACTCCCTGTGGCAGGTAGCTATTTACCCCAACTCTGTGGTAGGTAGGCCTATTTTACCCAACCCCTATGGTAGGTAGGTAGTATTTTACCCAACCTCCCAGAAGTAGGTAGGTAGTATTTTCCTCAACTCCCTGTGTAGGTAGTATGTTATTCTAATAAATAGGAATAGTCTTCAGGTAGTTCTGCATCAATATCTCTTAAATATTGTTGCAAGCCGAGAGTAGTATGGGCCTGTGATAAGCATTAACCTATCATAAGTTTCTCTTGTGTGTATGTTGTTCTTAATTGTCTATATAACTAGTAATAAAAAGTATGTCTAAATGAATATAAACCATAATCTTTTCCTAAATTCAAAGCATCTTTTACTTTCTTAAATCGTTTACTCCAATAGTCTCGTTTATTATTTTTCTTCAATATTCCATTCTCCTACACCATTAGGGCTAAATAAGTAATAATTAGGATTTTGCCCCTTTATAAATTGGATTTCTTGCAATAATAATTCTGGAATAATTTTTACTTTATTAATTTATTTTTCGCTCGAACATTGAGTTTAGACCTTCAAAATCAATATCTTTTACTTGCAAACGACAAACCTCCACTGGGCGTAAAAAGTTATAGCTTATGAAACTTAACAAACAAAAAGTAAGTCTCTGTCTTTCTGTTCCATAAGTGTAAAAATTTCGTCCTGTTGGGTCTGAGTATAGGTCTTATTTCGTTCTGGTTTTGGCTTGTATGATTTTAGACACCACATTATACTCTATTAACTCATTTTCTTCTAAGGTAGAAAAATGGCATTGAGTACAGATAGGTATTATTCCTATTACGTGGACTAGAATTTACAAGTACATTATTGAGAAATTCATTAATATCTTTTTGGTAATATTTTTTATGGAAGGTCATTTAAACATCTGTACTTTCAGATATTTTTAAACTTAGAAATACGATGTTTACAGTCTATGAAGGTTTTATCAGAAACACTATTTTTCTTTAATTCCAAAGCAAAATCAAGCGCAGAAAAGGCTGTATTATTATCATTTATTTTGATTGGTTCGATACTTTTTCTTCGAGTTCGTAAGGAGTAAAAACCGCTTTTGAGTAGATTTTCAATAATTTTTCTAACTCGATGAATTTTTAAATATCGAGTATCGAAATCTCTATTTTCTTGATTGATTTTTAAAGAAAATAGAGGGTTGTTTCTACCATTTTTCCTTCTTTATTTCGGAAATAGTAATAAACATACCAACGTTTGTATTTATCTAAAATTTGTTGCTTTTCTAATTCAGAAAAAGGCATTTAAATGATGAGAAATAATTTTAGGATAAATTTGTGGGGTAGAAAAGTATCCATCAGACCTTCGGGTTTTACATACTCAGTTATATACTCGAATTTATGCTCGCTTTGTATAGTTGATATAGTTTGGACATAAAAATACGCTCTAAGGCGTATTTTTACTGGGTTTTATGTTTAGTAGCGAAGACAGGACAGCCTTTTAAATACTATAAAACGTAATTAATTGAAAATCAAAGAGGTATTTGCAATAATTATTAATTATTATTAGGTTTTGACCCAAATTTGACCCATTTTTCTTAAACGGAATTTGTATAACGTTTATGTGTCTTATATTCTTTTTATTACTGTATGTATTGTATGTAAAATATAAATAATAATATAAATAAATGATAATCAGTTAATTATGTTTTACATACAACTTTACATACAACTTTTTCACCCATACAACTTTTGTATGGAAACTGCTACGTTTCAAACTTTATTAATTAATAAGTTTTTCTACAAGTTTATTTATTTGCTCATCTTTTTAGCTATCTGTCTGTCTTTTTCTCGAATAATTTCCATTAATTCATTATGGTTTTGTTGTTCTATGTTGCCAGATATATTATTAATGCTATCCGCTATTTTGTACTATATTTTGTACAGAACTTTTTAGCATTTCTCCTTTGCCTGTCAATAGCCATTCAGCTGAAACTTCTGTATAAGCTGATAGAAATTTCATAATATTACTTTCACTCATACCCCCTTTTTGGGATAATGTACCATTAGAAATACCTGTTTTCTCGTATAATTTATACTTACTAATATTCTGACGTTCAATAAATTGAAGGATATTTTGTTTTTATATTTGAAAAATTTTTCATATGTTTTATTTAAAAGCCACTAATGTTTTTGCTATGTACTAATGATAGTAAAAACATAAAAACTTTTTATATCGGAATAGCTACATTTCTAACTTTATTAATCAGTAAGTTTTTCTATAAGTTTATTAATTTGCTCATCTTTTTAGCTATCTGCCTGTCTTTTTCTCGAGATAATTTCCATTAATTCATTATAGTTTTGTTGTTCTATGTTGCCAGAAATATTATTAATGCTATCCGCTATTCTGTACTATATTTTGTACAGAACTTTTAACATTTCTCCTTTGCTGTCAATAGCCATTCAGCTGAAATTTCCGGCATTTTAGCAATTATTTTTCTAAAACATTAGCGTTTAATCTTGATTCTTTTGCTTTTCCTTTGAAAGTTCCATAGGAAACCTCCAATTCTTCAAAGAATTTTTCTCTTGCTAACTCCTTTGATAATCAGATAATTGAAGTACTCTATCTTTAATTAGTCATCTATTTTGTTTGTTTTTAGTCAAAATATTTACTAATTTTGCATTAGAAAAACCTAAAGAATTTTCAAAAAAGAAAAAGACAGGTTTTTGGTGGTAAATTTACAAAATAAAAACATAATATATATTTAATAAAAACTTAGTAGCATTACAAAAATGAGGTTAAAAAGAACAATTTAGGAACCCAACTACTGGGCGATGAAAAATTAATTAGAAAAATTTTGAACGATGTAGAATATTTCAATGGCAAAGATATGCGCTCATTATACGTTTTTCACTCGGTTAAAAACAACGATGAGCGTTTAACTTGTTATAGTATTTTGTTGTCAATATCCCAACACGTGGAAATGCCTGTTGAAGCTCTTTTAGAATTAGAAGATTAAAATGAATAAAAATTATAAAGAAAATGACTAATGAGATATTCAAATTTCAGAGAAAATAGCTGAAATTCCTAATATAGAGCTTATAGGTTGGTCTAAAAATCTGATTTGTAAAATTTCAATCTAATGTATTATAGTTATACAGCTTTAGCAAAATAGATAAGTATTAGCCCTTTTAGAGTTTGGAATTTTTAACATAGAAGAAAATGGAGTTTGTCAAATTGGAATTAAAATTGAAGATTTGAAAAGAGTATAAACTCATGTTAGAAAATGCCTTTTCATATATGAATTTAGTGAAATTTTTCGTGTTATAAATTAATTATTCTATTCTAAGTATGGTTAGCCGTATTTGCGCAAAATACGGCTTTCTTTTCAGTTGCTTTTTATAGCTTATGGAAGAATATAAAAGAAACGAACAAGATTTATACGCAAATACGGATAACGGATTAGATATTTTAAAAATATATCCCTGATTTTGTTTTTAAATAAGAATTTTTGTTACCGAGAAGAAAAGAAACCCAAGCGCACGAGCTTACAAAAGTAATATGGGAATTTGGTACATAAAAAGATTTTAAGCGGAGGGTCTCACTTTCCTTCCTAAAATTGTTATGGAGCAAATGGGGTTATCTTTATTATGATGCCTTATACACTTTTGTACGCTGAATTTCAAAATACCTGTTAGCGGTCGCTGCTTTTTGCCCCAAAATAAAACATTCAAAGAAAAAGGATTACCTAATGATTATTTTAATATTGCTGATATTACAAACGAAAAGAATTTAGCCAGTTTTGTTACTCCTGAACTATTGTTAGAGTTTAATATTTATGAGGTAGAATACATGAACGCATAACCTCCAACGGGAAAAATTGATGCGTGTTGATAGCCACCATATTATCCTATTTTTTGTTTATTCTCCTGATATTACTCAATGGGCTAAACTATATTGTCCTGCTGAGAGGAAAACAACGCTTGAAGATGGTACAGAGAAACGCTACAACTACAAACACGGCTATCTGGGCAAAAACCTGAGAAATATTTCTTTCACGGGATTAGACCACATAAAAGCAAAATATTCAGAAGAGAAATAGATAATTATAGAGAAATTATAGTCTCAGATAAAGCAGCAAAAGCCGAAACGCAAAAAGCATTAGATGATATGTTGTTGCCTTATGTTATTATTTGTTCTGGTGGGTCTGATGGGTTTCCTATAGCGAGTTTATCCTCTGATTTTTATCCTATTTGGGAAAATTCTGAAAGTGATATTATAACCGAAGATGTGTATTCTAGAAAAATAGCAAAGATTTAATTTATTTACCTGATGTTGAGTAAAGCGAGTATTAGAGTTTGCCTATGCGTATTCTCATAGATATTGAAGTTAGATGTTGTTTTCTTGCAAAAATACTATATGGGGAAAAATGGAAAAGATTTTAGAGATTATTTAAAAACATAAAGAATTTACCTATTCCGAACCCTCGTATATTGCATTTAAAGAATTATTAAATGTTTCTGTTAATTGTAATTTTTATAACGTTGAATGATAGAAAGCAATATCGTATCAACCTCGTAATTTATATTACTTTCTAAATACAAATAATACCTATGAGCCTGAATTTTCATCTGATAAGACCCCAAATGAAACTAATGATATAATAATCCATATTAATAAACATAAAATAGAAATACTCAACAAGCAAACAAATTAGGCAATTTTGTTCAGATTTTTCTTATAAGAAAGGGAACTAAAACGGATATACTAACAATGTTAGAAAACATCAATGCTTTACGAGTTGCTGACCTTATCAAGTTACCTAATACTGAGCTTAATTTTTAAAAATTACGATAAAGATTATCAATTATATTTTTGAAAAATACAGCCGTAAAAATAGACGCAAAAACAAATAAAAAACCATTGGAAATAAAAGATATTTCTTGTTCTGTATGGGATAGTAATGTAATTAAAAATACTTTTTCGTTAGAAAACCTTTTTGAAATGTATCAAGATGAAAAAGGACACAAACGAGTAAAAATATTAAATTCAAAATGCGATTTTTAAGTTTTATTATTAATACAAGTAGGGTATTTTGGGAAAAGAAAGTGAAAAATAAAGATTTCAGAGAAAAATAGAGTGTTAAATAGTCCTTATCTAACAGAAGAAGAACAAATTACACAAGAACAACATTTTTAGGTAAATGCTTTGCTATAGGTTATTTATTACATAGGTATAAAAAGAGGTTTTTGAAAAAAATATGTATATAATGGACGACAAAGTAAAAGAAAGTGTAACGGAAAATAACGGACGTACAGGTAAAAGGGGTTAATGGTAAAATGCCATTGCTGAATTAGCACCTTATTTTTATCGAGGAGGGAAAAACTCTAATTTATTTCAGGATAAACATATTTTTCGGAACTTATAAGGGCAACCTACTATTTATTTTGATGATATGCACGCAAGTATTCCATTTTCTGAGGTTTATACATTTTGTTTCTGAGGAATATTACTATTAACGAAAAACAAAAGGGGGATTATCATATTCTCTACGAAAAAGCACCTAAATTAGTAGGTACTTATAACCACGCCATTCGGAATATGACAAGTAGTGATTTAGGGCGTATTCTATTTGTTACCTTTTTCAGATTATTATTTCTTTTCATCAGATAAAAATTTCAACCTAATGATGATTTCGGAAAATCTCCAAGATTGGGATAATAAAGAATATAATTTATTTTATAATTTTATGTTGCAGTGTTTGCAATTTTTCTACAAAATATGCATTCTCCTGTGCTTTCTCCTACTGAAAATTTACAAATAAAATACTCTTAAAGCATCTATCGGGGACAACTTTTAGAATGGGCAGAGGTGTATTTTGTTGAAGAGCATTTAAATAAATATATATCACGTGAGGAAATGTACTCTAATTATGCGAGTTTCGTAGGAAAAATAGCCGTTATTCCAACAAAATTTAAGAAAAACCTTGAAATGTTTTGTCAATTAAAAGGGTATGTTTTTAATCCTATTAAGTTGCGTAATAGTCAAGGTCGTATAATAAAATAGAAGTCGAAAAATAGAGGAGGTAGAACCTCAAGAGAGCATTTCTATATTAGTTCTGTTTCATCTGAGAATAGACTTGCCTACCTCAGAACCAACGAGCGAGCCAACGAATGCCAACAATACAACAATTGACGAATGTGATTTTTGGGCTGATAATGAGGATTTAAAATTTTAAACTATGATATTAAAAATATGACTACCCTCAAGATTTTTGGAGTAATTTTAAAGAATATCAAAAGCAATGAGTTTTTGCAGTCGAAACCAAATATATATAAGCCCAGAGGCTATATTGCATAAGCGTGATGAGGTTAGAATTTGTATTCAATACAAAGGTCATATTCCTCAGAAACTTATACGAATAAATCTTCTCAGGGAAATGTTAGGGAATTGGTAATGTATTTTACAAAAATATAAAGATAAAGAGGGTTTTAATTTAATTTGCTGATATTAAAAAGAATACGTAAATTTGTAGGTGTATAATATGAAACCATTGAAGATTGTCCGAACGAAAAAGAATTATATTCATTATATCTATCGTAATATAGTGAGAAAAATATACGTACCCTACATCAATGATATTATAAAACAATATAGACCCCAAGATGTAAAAACATAAGCATTCAAGAGTTTTTAACATTTATAGAGCTTTTACGGCTTGCCCAAAGGATATTGCTTCTCTGAAGAATTATTACACGAAATATCAAAAATAAAAGTTTAGTAATCATTTCTTCATATTTTTATTAATTAACCGCTCATAGTAGCGGTATATCTAAATCCAATTATCTTAACATAAAATTAACGCCGTATCTGCCCGTATCTCGCCCGTATCTACCCTATCCTGCCCGTATCTGCCCGTATCTGCCAAAATGTTTTTGTGTTTCTCACCTTTGCAGTAAATAAAAGAAAAAGCTAATGGAATTAACCAAAAGAACATATTAATAAAAAGTTTATATCGTTCATTGCGTTTAGGTGCGCAATATGAAAGATATATGCCTTTTTCAGATTGTTCATCTGTTAAGCCATTAGGAAAAGGGGATACCTCAGAAGCTATTCGCCAAATGAGGCAAACTGGGATTGAAATATCAACACCATACCCAAGAACTAAGTAAAATCGAAAGTAATTTGAGCACATTATGTACAGATATTCATCAGTTTTTATATTGGCATTTACAGTACTCTATTGACGGCGACGCACAACTACTACGCTCACCCTGCGTGTAGTTGGCGAAGTCGTTATCATGAATAGATTGTAAAGTTATAGCATATTTTGGCTTCAACAATATTATTAAATCGTGGTGTAAAGCATTATATGCGACGCATTAAACAAAGTAATAATCCTAATGGTTTTACTCACGTTTATGTTATCGTTCCAATAGACCAAAAAGCTACATTAAAACAAAGGGTATTATATAATTGATGGAACAATTAATCTTTCTGTGAAAAAGGAACTGCCTTTTCTTGTTGCGGACGATATTTTTGTAACGGACGCAAAAACGAAATAAACGTAAAACGGACGCAAAAACACAAACAGGCTTAGGGGGATGTTTTTATGTCTATGGGTTCAATAGATGTAAAGCGAGAGGCGTGGAAAGATTTTATAAAAACATTAGAAGAATTACATTCTATAAATGGAGAAAAATCCTGATTTGGTATTGTTGAAAAAGTATATATATAGCCTAATAAAGCAAGGTCAGACCCAAGTAGTATAAAGTATAAAGATTTTTCTGTAATAGTAAATGGTCGTAAATTCTCTTTATGGAAACCAAAAGTGCAAGGTTTGTCATCTCCTGTTTCAGATACTTATACAAAGTTAATGAGTAATGAAAACTTAGAAAATCTTATAGATGAAGCGCAAAACTATGCCTCAAATATAAATGAGGGAATTACGGCAGAGGCTAAACAAAGAAACCAACAAAATATAAGTATGGTAGGGGATACAATAGCAGGTATGCAAGTTTTATTCCTGTATATGGACAAATTATAGCTTTGTGTGTAGCAGCTGTAACGGCAATCGTGAAAAATATTTCATCTACTAATCCTTGCTCAGGAGCTTTTTATACCTCAGATTATATTTCTAAAAATCTTAATGAGTTCTTTTACCTTCAGTTTAAAGGGGTAATGAAATCCGTTAAAGAGAAATTGGAACAAGGATTAGAGCCTGTTGCTATAGGGGAAATCAATAAAGTATTAGGGAGATAGATTTAGGAGTAGCGCACTATAAACACGAAGTTCGCACGCATCATCAGCCTTGTTCTTCTGAAACGCTAAAAAGTTATAGTCAATTTTGTAGATAACATCAAGAAAGCGGTTAATGAAATGTTAGTTTTTATTAAAAGCACGTTTAGATTTATATTTAATGTCGCCATATTAGAGCTCCTACTTCCGCTCGTTCTTGGTATTTTTATGTCCCGTCAGGCAGAAATATAACTACAGGGGAATATAGAGAGTTAAAAAGTAGAAAGTAGGGAATGAAAAACGAGGTATTTATCCGTATGGTTCTAGAGCTTTCTTTTGATGCTTCGCTTGAAGAAAATGTAAAAATATTTTCCATAAAATATGGACAAAGTATAGCAAATGCCTACAAAAATGAAATGCTCCCCTTTTAAAGATAAAATAGCTGATATCTCGAAAAACATTTATTTGCCCGTAGTAACTACAGGTGTATATGGAAGAACAGCTAAGAGTGCAACTAACATAATATTTATTTAAAATATGATAAGGAATACACTCAAAAACTTTTAGAGAGAGCCAAAGTAAAACAGAAGCGTATGCAAAGGCTAATAAAACTTTTGGGAAAGAAATATACGAAAAATACGAATTCAGGAAGAGAAAGCAAAATTACAAAACCTAGCCCTGATGAACAAGCAAAAATGGCAGTGGTTTAGGAAAATACGTTAAAATATGGTGCTTTTGGCTGTTTTAGGTTTGGGAGTTATGAAAATGATAAAGATTAACTAAAACATATATATGTTTGATACACTCGAGAACGAGAAATGGGGCTTGCTTGTGGCTCGTTTGGATTGAGAGAGTACTTGAGCGATGCCATAGCTGCACGGGACCGAGCAGGGGCAAATTATGATAGATTGCAAAAAGTAATTCCTCAATTAGAAGAGATGAACTGCTAAAAAGGTATTCAACAGGGTGAATATGACCTTTACACAAGAAGAACTTAGTCTGGAGATTATTAGACTTAAATCACAGTTAGAAGCTAATAAATTATTAGCAAGGACTTGGCAAGATGAACCCGAAAAAGCGAGCGCAATTAGAGGGTTAGGTTGGGGATTTTTAAAAAGAATGTTTTCTTGTAATCATTATACCGAACACGAATTAGAATTAAATCAAAAATCAGCTCCTTTGGAAAAAGAAGAAAGTGCTTTAAATAAAGAGTTAGAAATAATAAGAAAAAGGCTTTCTTTTCAAAATATGGAAATTCAGAGAAAAGCTGTAGCAGAAAAAGAGAAAGAAAAGAAAACTTAATAGCTCAAAAATAAAGATTATTTGAAATCCATAGAGCAATCTCGGGTTCTTTTTGGCAAACAGCAGCTGATAATGTAGAAGGTACACAAGCTGCACAAAATGCAGAAAGACAAAGAAAAAGAAGCAGAAAATGTTAATAATAAAAATCAAAAATAATACAATGCTATTGGTGCTTATGGCTGTTGCAGGAGGTGTTTTCTTTATGAAACAATCAAAAAGTCAAAAAGAATGAAAATAAAAAGCATTAGGATTTTTAAGTATTGGAAGTAAGGGATTAGGAGGCAGTATAAAAGGAGGGCAACTAATCAATGCAGGAGTAAAAATATTAGAAATAGGAGGTAGTTATTATGTAGCTCGTGAGCAAAGAAAAGCCGCTGAGGCTATGGCTAATGCAGGACAAACACAAGTTAATAATAATTATACTATTGAACGCCAACTTACAGCCGAAGAAATAGAAGAATATAAAAATCAAGAACTTTTTCGGCAAAAAGAAATCCAACGTATGGGGGTTAGAATTATATGACCACGCACAAAACGCACGATTAAAAAGAACAATTATTTGACCCTCCAAAAGAAGACCATACTAACACCTATATTTTTTAGGCGGGCTTCTCTTTTTAGGAATAATGGTTATGATAACAAAAATAAACTATGGAAGCAAAATTAGCATTATATCAACTTGCGCTCCTTGTTCAAGCTGTGGAGGTTTAGGAAGTTTAGGTTTTGGCTATGACCCAAAAATATAAAGGAGGATTTAATAGTAATGATAATTATAAACCTGATTTAGGCAATTATAATTTTTGATAAACAAAAATACCTGCTATTCCATCAAAAACAGATAGAACTTTTTGAATTAATTAATAAAAGGACTGGACAAGTTTTTAATGTATTAAATCACGGACTGAATTTCGCTGAGCGTTTTGGTTGGATACAAAACACCTGACAGTCAAGTAGCAGTAAGGGATAAAAAGACAGGAGAGGAAAGAACATTATCAGAAGCTGAAAAACAACACTTTTACCAACAAGGGTTACAAATAGCACAAAATCCACAAGGACAATCATCAAATGCGTTTTCAGACCTTTTAATGGCAAAAATTTTTAACAGAAAACAAGGGAAATTCATCTAATACATCGCTTTATATAGGGCTTGCCGTTGGTGGTGTAGTACTCATTACAATGATGATGCTAATGATGAATATAAAAAGCAAACTTAAATAATTTAATTTTATCAACAATGAAAAACAGGAATTAATACTGAAAATTTGACAGCATCAGGGAGCGATAGCATCAGGTGCTTTATTAGGGCAATGGCTTCACGAGTGGTGGCTTCAAAGTTGGGTAGCGTTTTAGAAAAACAGCCCATTATCAAACACGGGGCATTAGTCGTAGCTGGAGTGATTGCAGCTTGTTTTATAGACCCTAAAAAAATACCACAAAGCAAAGTATTACAAGGGTAGGTGTAGGAGTAGCTGCTACACAATTGAATGAAGTGTTTAAAATAATGCTCAAACCAAAAGATAAAGAAATGGAAGCAGGTATTATAAAAACTGCTTTTGGGCGCTCCTGACGAACAGCCTATTTACATTACTCAAAAACTCAGGGATTATTACCCTTATGAGGAAGTGGCAAAACCTTATGATACCTCAGTAACTCTACTTTTTCTTTCAGGAGTAGATATGAATGGATTTGCCCAAGTATAACTCTATAAGTAAATCGTTTTTATAATTGCTTGAAAAGCGATTTACTTTCATTAACCTATTTATAAACTCATAAACAAAAATGGATTATTTATCAAATGAAGAAGGCTATTTAAGAGCCCTCAACGTATCTAAACTCAGTAGCAGGAAAAATTTGGCTTGACCAGAGAACAAATGACCAGAATGAAACCTACTCCATCAGAGACTTTTCATGTAAATTCTGTTTTTATCAGCAGGGGGTACTGCTCACCTTTTGACAGGAACTCAACACAAGAAACAGAGTTACCAACTTCGATGGAAATCGTTTAGAGCAAGGTCGATACTTTTGTATAAACGCTGCTACTATCCTTTATGGAGAAGCTGCAGCGATAGTGTGGAAGTAGATTATTCTAAAGAATTACCTGCAGTATTACTTTCTTCTCATTTTGGTTGTTCGTCAAAATGGAGAAACAATTGTTAAACTTCCTGTTTCTTCTATCAATAACGCTAAACAATCAGATGCTTACTATCGTGAATTAGAGGCTTTTAGCAGTTATAGAGCCCACGCAAACTATTGAGTTAATGATAGACCCACAAGGAAGTTCTATAACGCCTACTAATAGTGGCGACAAATCGTTTCGATGAGAGTGCTTCTTAAGGGTTTTGAAACTTATCTAAAACGGTAATTCACACCATTGGGGTAATTTTATGCAAATTATCCCTAAATCATTTAAAATATGACAAGTACAATTATCACTAATAAAGTAACGATTTCCATAGCGCAAAATAAGGTGGCTTTTACAGTGAAAATGTGTCTTGAAAAGGCACTTGTTTAGAGTACATTTTATCTCCTTTTTGAAACAGCGACTAAATTCCTAGTAGAAATAAGCCTACAAGATGTCGCAGAGTGATGCATTACCAAACTCCTGTAGATTGCAGAGATTATGAACGCAGTAAAGGGAAGGCGGATACTTACAAGGTATAAAGCAATTAGGCTTTTCCCACATCTATCATACAAAAGTATCCGTTAATGTAAATGCTGTTTTGCCTCTTAATCAAGAATTTCAAGGGCAGTTAGTATTTGTTATTCAACGAGAGAAAGAAATTGTGACATTGAAATGGTAATCTTTCAGAATATTATGCTAAAAAGGAGTTTTGTTTATTCAAGTAGAATTACGCACCAAGATACTGCGTTTGATTTTTATTCAGATACACAAGGTAGGGGAGTAGTTCATTTTATCAGTATATATAGGTAAAAAGCCCTTTATTAATAGATGATGGCAGCTCAAGAAATACTTCAACCTAATGAGCTTTTGTAACAGAAAGCCCTGTGGGGATAGTTAGCCGAATGTCTTTACGTTTTGAGCTCCCACCTGAAGCTGATTGTACTGTATCGTTCGGTATATTGGGCCTTGGAAATGAATAAAAACTATGGAAACCTTAATCAATAGAGTACAAAATTCTCTTGAAGAACATACGCTCGATGTAATCAGCAGTAAATCAAGATAATAGGAAATTATCCAAAGAGCGCGCCCTCGTTATTCTTTTTCATTAAAAGATATTATGAACAAAGCTATGGTTCGGTTGAGAATTTTATAAACATTTACCAGAACAAGGATTTACGGAAATGTAAAAATTATTCTACGGATTTATTATCCTAATACCAATTCATACTGAAATAAAGAAACTTTATCTGTAGAATTTTACAAGCTATGAATACTTCAACGACTACAATATTACCATCTCCTCAGCTGCTGTCCTCTGCTAATCCTTTTCTAATTGGGAATGGGCTATACACGGTGCCACAAACGGAATGGATAGGTTCAGAAGTAAGGAAAGAGCGTTTTGAGGATTTAAAAGAATTAGGAACGAACAAGAGAAGAATTATTAGATGCTAAAAAGTAGCTCCGTATTGCAGAAGAAAAGCAGCTTCTCTAAAAATTTCCTTAAGATACAGCTGAGGAGCGAATTGAAACTTCAAAAGGGTGTTACAACAGAGCTGGAGGTCCTGCTTTTGATATCAGAAGGATTAGTACTATATTGCCTGTAATTGCTGGAAAAATGACCTTAGCAAACGCCAAGCACCGCACGTATAGGAATGGGGAGCGCTTCAAACATCTGAGGAGTTAAACAACAGTTTATAAACGATAATTTTGTCTCCTAATGTGACCGATGAGCAAGAGTGGGAGAATGGTATAATTTCAATTTTTAATAACAGTGAGCAACAATAGTGACTAGGAAGGCACTCCAGATGGCTTCCTACAAGAAATTAACATTGTCATGTCATAGCAAGAACTTTGACCAATGACAATGAAAAGGCTAAAAGCTACTTTTTACCAACCCTATATTATGGAATATAGCACAGAAATTTTAAGTAACACAATGAGCAAATAATAATAAATTAGGAAATCCTGCATAGCTGTACACTGCTGTGCGCTCATGCTCACAGCGTCCTGATGTGGTAGGAAAAGGGGTCAAGAAAATAGGGATTTTATTCTTTTAGGAGGCTTTTCCAGTGGTAGCTGTTGCTGAGGAATGGCTAATTATTTTGTATTGGCAACATCGTTTTGTGCCTCCTAAATTATAATACAAATTATGCGCCATCAAGTATAACGCCCTCCGAAGCTAAAATTAAAGCCGAAAGTCTTTATAAAAGCAATGTACGGAATGGGAACTGAGTTTTTCTTCAGTATGTGAAAAGCCTTTAAAGGAGTGAATTATAATGCTTTTATAGATATTTTATAGCTATTTTGTGCAAAACGTAAGCCCGCAGATGATATAAGTTTTATAGGCACATCAAACTATTTAACACTTACTGAATATCTAAAAAGGAGTTGAGTAAATCTGAACTGAAAATGCGAAGTTTTTAACCAAAATTAAAGGACTGCAATGAAATGACATATTTATGGATTTGCGTGCTACAGCTGTTATAGCTATTGGAGGCTAACATTTTTCTCTTTGTCCAGAAATAAAAATATAAATCAGAAAACCCGCCTCTCGAATCAACAAGGAGCAAATTCCTTTACCTAATGAAAGTAAATCCAGAAACAAGGGTATGGTAAGCAGGTTTAGCTTCTTCTGAATGACAGAGGCAAAGAAAACAACGTATAGTGGATAAACTACTTCACGCGAATGAAAAGATAAGGAACCGATTTTACAGCCATAAAAGAAGCTCTCAAAAGAAATTGAAGATGAAAATTATATGAAAGAACTCATGCGCTTCTAACTCATTGTATATCTGAAATCCATTTTAACGAGAGCGAGAACCCTAAAATCGATAGGTTGGTTTAAAAGAAAGAACTAGAGACGGACAATACCAAGAGCTTAAAGATATGTGCAAATCTTTTATAACTATGTGTGTAGATTGTAATACGAAACTCCACGAGTGGGCGTAATGGATTTGTACGCTCTTGTAAAAATAAAGATATGAAAGGAAAATTTTTAGCAAAAGAGGGACAAAATTATGTCCCTTAGCCTATGTAAATGTATATAATGAGACCACTAGGGACTATTACTGATAGTAACGGAAGTTATAGAAGCTAAAGCAGGAGATAGCATCTCAAATTTCACACATGGGCTATAAAACAATACATAGCTAAAAATATCCCCAATCCTCTCATTTTAGAGAAGAAAATATTAACGAGATTAAAAGAAGTTGTAGTAACCCATCTATGCAAAAAGAAAGAGACCAAAGATTTAAATCATTCTACCTCGAAATGTAGTGATCCGCTCCTCAAATATTAAGGAGAACTAAAGTAAAGCTAAAACGTGGATCTGGTTAGCTATTTTAGATTGGAGCCTGCTGTTTTTGCGTTTACAACATCAATAGCAACCAAAGTAAAATATAAAAGAGAAAAACAAACTATGAATATATTAGAAATACTAATATCAACTTTAATATTTATCCCTCCCGTTTTGTCTCCCAAATGATCAAAGAAATTATAGAATATGTGATAGGAATTATACCACAAGTCAGGAAGCTTTCCAAGCAATGAGACAACAGAAGACTCGACCAATTAGTACAATCTTGTCGAATACTTAGGTTTAGAAGAAAATTCTCAAAAGATTTTAATGAGAAAAGTATAGAAAAACCATAGAAAAATTTGAAAACGATTGACGCAGAGGTTAAGGCGCACAAGCTCAAAGCATCAGAAAGACAAAATCAGTAGCGGATAATGACCAAACTGATATAGATAATCTTCAAAATCAGTAAATGGTTTTGATAGTGAAATTAGATGAAAAAGTAGAAAAAGAATTTGGCAAAAGGGCTTTCTACTAATGATTACAATAATAATGATAAAAAGTAGAGTTAGAAGTCATTAAACTCGTCTTTAATGATGAGGCTTGTTTTAAATGATGAAGAAAATACAGCTTTCACAACCTTATGTCTATTTAGAATTAACAGCAGAACACACTAAAAACATTTTAATCAGAAAAGATTATAGAAAACCAAAAGAAAAATTTGAAACGATTGACGCAGAGGTTAGAGGCGCACAAACTCAAGCATCAGAAGCAAAATCTGAAGTGGATTATTGTCGAACTGATATAAATAATCTTCAACAAGCAATAAATGGTTTTGATAGTAAAATTTGATGAAAAAGTTCAAAAAGAATTTGGCAAAGGGCTTTCCTACTAATGATTACAATAATGAAGATAAAATAGAGTTGAAGCACTGTAAACTCAATTTTTAATGATGAGCTTATTTTAAATGAAGATACAGCTTTTACTAACCTTATGTAGATTTAGGATTAACAACAAAACATACTCACATTTTTAATGGGAGAAAAGTTGTTGAAGAAAATTACTAGTTGGATTGACTAAATATACCTTATTCCATTGTAAGAAGCTGATAAATATGTCAATTTTATTGAGTCTGCAAAGACAAAGTCCGATGTGTTTGAATTTTTAAATATAGGTCAGAGCTTACTGTTACTGACTCTAACACTGTAGTTCTTTTGTTATAAAGAAACAAAACCTGATTATACAAAAATATAATTAAGTTAAATATTGACAAAAACAACTTTTCCTCAGCGAATAAATAATATTGCTATGTTCAATTATGGCATACGAGGAGTTGTTTTAACTACTGATGATGTATATAATCCAGAGTCAAAAGCACAATGTATATATTTCTAATTCTGAAGAATATACTAGCAGAAGAATTTTCCAAAGAAATTGTAATAGATGTAGTAGGGAAAAGCAAAACATAATATTTTTATTTAGTTAATGTTGAACTTTTCTGTTAATCCAGGTTCTTTCTGCAGGAGTTGAGATTTCTGAATTAACGTTAAATAAAGGTTTTAAGTTATTAGAAAATGAACATATTAGAAATATTATTAGGTTTAATTTCAAGTCTTTTAGGGGAGGAATTATAGGTGCTTTGTAGAAAAACGAAAGCGTAAGGCAGAAGCTGAAATCATTGAAGCAGATGTATTAGGTGAAAATTCAAGAACAATATAAAATTTTATAGACACCATGGAAAACAATATAAAGAGCTTCAAAAGAAAACGAAGAACTCAAATCAATAGTTAAAGACCTAAAAAGCTATAAATGATGATTTAAGTTGCGCATTGAAGACTTGTTAGAAAGAGTTCTTGCCATTAAAAGAGAAATAAACCTCGTTTAAAATGAAAACGATTTTAAAAATTATTATAATTGCTTTTATTGTTAAGTAGTTTGCAAAACAAAAACACTGATAAAAATGAAATAGAAAAGGCAACGGGTTCAGGATACTATTTTTATAGAAAAAATGGCTATTCACGATAGTATTTTTCATTAAAATACCTGAGATACACAAACACTTGTTCCTGAATGTGATACGCTTTGTAGAGCTGACCTGTGCTTTTCTTAAATCAGTAAAACACAAAAATAGTGAGCAAACTCAAACAGGGTTTATTATGATGCTTTTCAAAAATCACAGTTTACTTTTATATAACAAACTTTTCTCTCAATTTAATTCTTATAGGTCTCATTGAGTGAGCAAGAAAAAGCATTAAAGAGGTCGTAATTGAGAAAAGAAAAGCCATATATACCGAAATATGTAAAAAGTTTTAGCCATAATAGGCGCTATTTTCATTGTTGTTTATCGTGTTAGCCCTTTAAAATATCTAATATATGGTAGATATTATACATCATTTTGGGAGTTGTTGTAGTTTTAGTTTATTAGCTATGAGCTTTTACCTCTGCCAAAATAAGCCAAGCAAAGGAAGTTATAAAAGTTGATAATCAATGTGAGTAAAATTAGAAATGTTAGAGTTAGTCTACAAAAATCAGTTTTAGCTTTGATATTATTTTACAAAAATCCGACCAATGAAGATTTTAGAGTGTTCTATGGAGGGCTATAAAGGCAAAAGGTTATCAATTGGTTAGAGGTGATAAAGTTTTGTAATGGGGCATTTTCAAAAGAATTTTCAAAATATAGACTGCCACATACCAAAAGTTACACAATTGAAAATGTATATTTTGAACTTCCCGAATGAATATACTTTCTGAAATATTAAATTTTTCAGGAGGCTTTTAAAGGTCTTTTGATAATATTTCAGGGCTTTTTAGATACCTCTCAAAACGAGAGCTAACTCAAACATTTGCAAGAACGTGCGCCAAAATACCTTTCAAGTGCAGCGGTAATAGACCTTGAAGCATTAGGAGAGTTCATATCGATTTAAAAAGAATTTAGAATTGTAGGGCAATGAAAATATCATCATCAGGAATCAGCATTAATTAAAACAATTTTGAGGGTTTTACTTCACCCCAAAAATTGACCATAAAAGCGGTATCAATCGGTTATGGAAACACTTTTATCCTAACGGAAAAGCGGTACAAATTACCGATGCTCTATAAGTTTAGAACGAGGTGAAGAATTGCCAAAACATAGTCTTTATACTTTGAACGTGTTAGAATAGTTTGTTAGTGCAACATCACAATCACAGTTGATGCCTTGTATCCCTATGTTATAATATTGGTGAGGGAAATTTTCAAAGAAGTACGCGTTTTAAAAATGGTCAATGCCTCACCTGGACAATCCTAATATTTTATCTCAATTTTTAGAATATAATAAGGCAAGTGGCAGTATCTGAAGGGCTTACACAAAGGCGCAGGGCTGAGGCTAAAATGTGAAAGCAGGAAGCCAGTTTAACTATTGGCTCAATAGGGCTTGTATCCCACCAATTTCTTATTTTCAATATAATAAAAATATGAAACTAACACCTCACCTCACCAGAGAAGAATTTGAGTTGCCACGATGGCACTATTGTGCCCTCTGAATATTTACCAAATGTTATTGAAGTAGCTAAAAACCTTGAAGTTTTACGGGCTTATTTGAATAAAAATATACGTATTGTTAGCGGTTATCGTCCAAAGAACATAACGCAAAAATCAAGGGAAGTTCTCCGTTAGTCAGCATTTGGTAAGGAGATCAGATATTGTGAGTACAGGAATAAGCCTGAGAAAGTTTATGAAAGCTATTGAGTATCTCACTCTCAGGGAAAATGAAACAAGGAGGATTAGGGCTGTATGGTACTTTTGGTACATTCACGATATACGAGAGTTAAATCCGTTGGGACTATTCATAAACAGACATAGGTTTTTAACTTGGGAATGACTTATTCGCCCTTTGTGAGGAGTGTTTTTATATAAAATGGATGGCAAAAGGAGTTAAGAATATAGAAAATCAATATTTTATAGGGTGAAGCATTGCGTGATTGGGTAGCTATAAGTATCTCAGCTTGAGCCTTTTAGTAATGGCTTATCAATTGTATTTACAGAAAAACAACAAAAATAATGAAAGGAGTAATAATAAGGCTATAAAATGTTGTACTTGCTGCAAAATCCGATTATTGAGGAGGAAGCGCAAAGGCGTTTATCTATTTGTGAAAATTGCCCCTATAGAAAAACAAATGCATATAAAGCGTTGTAATTTGGGCGGCTGTCTCCTTATCTGCTTTTTAACAAAAGGGCAAAATTATAAATATGTAAAAATGGCAAAATGAAAAAATTTTTCTTTACTACAATAAAGAAACTAAAGGATTAGAAATGCCAACCCCACAGGAACAAATCCCATCGAACTTAAATTAAAGTCTATTATATGGAACGTTTCCAAGTTATTCTACTCCCGATATAGAAAATATTTAAGCAATGAGGAATTATTAATTGGGTTAGCATATGAAAGCGAAATAAATAATCCGCACTAACGGAGTTAGAAAATTAAACATACTGTAATGAAATTTATTTCATTAAACAAGAACTAAGCGACCTCGTAGGTATGGAATAGATATACCAAACTTATTTGAGGAAGAAACTCAAAAATAATTTAATTCCACCAGCAAATAATAGTGTTGTTAATCAAAACACACAAGACTCAGCAAAAAGACGCTCCTCAAAATAATTCAATTCAGCCTCAAAATAATAACCATTTCAAAACACACACAAAGCAAAAGAACAAGAGTATTTTTCACCTATTAATTTATTGATAATAGCAATTGTATTTTGCTTATTAAACCCCTATAATCATATGACTGCACTTGAACAATTTAATGCCTTAAACGGAACAAAAAGCATATCTGTAAAGATTTAGAAAATATTCACAAAATAGCACAAGACGAAAATAATGCTTCACTTGTATATCGTATTAGTAAAACGTTGAAAACGATTTTCCTGATGTTAATCGTTTTGAAATAGAAATTATTTCTACCCTGAAGCCCCGCAAGGACTTTTCAGGCGCTCAACATCTCAGGCGATTATAAAGAAGCTCTTAGACGATTGCAGTAGGTTACGTAAAGGGTGGAAATTTGTCAAAGGCAATGTCAAAAATCACAGAAAGAAAAACCTAAAAAGGAGAGCAAACCTAAAAAGAAACAGGACTATAAATCAAAGGAGGAAAGCAATCTCTAAAAAGGAAACTAAAAAGACAAAAAGTATAAGTTTTGTTGTTATAACAGACGATAGACCCAGCCGGTAATTGCAGTGTTCTCTCTTATACAAAGCCCAATATAAAAGACTTAAGGGAAAGTTTTTGGATGGTGAGGAAAATATTATGAAACTACGGAAGAGGGTCTTAGGAAGATACACTTTCGGAATGGGCGTTTATCCTTTCGAAGAGCTAAAAACATATTGAAGAAAAATATACAGAAGGAAAGACTTTATCTATTTTTATCATTGAAACAGACGGAGAGTAGAGACGAGGCTATTTCATTGGTAGAAAAAGCCTAAAAAGGAAAGAAAATGTCCAAGATTTGTCTAAAAAGGACAAAAGCCCCTGAAAAGGCTACAAAGCCTGTAAAACAGAGAAAATTAAATGTCCAAAAGCGTCTAATTTCTCCCTATTGCAGAGCCTCAAGGAGTTCTTTTAAAGTTCTCTAAAGATACAAATAAAGAATATTATAAATACAGATGAAAAGGCTTTGTTGGGGTAGATTTTTAAAAAGATAATTTAAAAGGGATTTAAAAGAAACAGGCGATAATAGACGAGCCTCAAGGCTCATTATTAACACTGAAGATTTTGAGAAGTCGCATAAAAGCATCTAAAAATTAGATGAATAGACAGCCTTGAAACAATTGTCTCGAAAGACAAACTTTTACCCTATTTACAATGCGTTTTTATAGAACCTGATACCTATGTAGCCACAGATGCGCTAAAAATAGTTGTTAAATCGTCCTAAAATGACGGATTAAAAACAGGTGCTTTTTATGACCTCAATTTCTCAAATGTGAAAAATTAGGTGGTTGCTCAAAAGAAGAGTTTTACAAAAGATTTAGAGCGAGGTTTTCCAAATTATAAAGGGGTGTTATTTCCTAAACCAAAAGTATTTTACAGAATGGATACCATTAGAACCGCTTATAAAAACATTTCACAGGACTTGAAGTATTAACCAAAAATTTCAGGGCTAAAAGAGTATTTACAATAGCTATTAAATCGAAATATAGAAGAAAAAGGTTTGATATAAAAACTTGTTAGATGTTTTATTGGTTTTAGAAAGCAATGAGTTAAGAAAATAAGAATAGAAATTTTTAAAGAACTTGGAAATCACCTATTCAAATAAAAACAGATAACAATAGTTGAGCGGTAATTATGCCTTTAAATCCAAAATAGTGAAAGTTCTAATGTTATAAGCCCTTTGAAAATAGGCGCCTATTCAATTAGAATATCCCAAACGAAACAGGAGAAAAACAGAGCTAAAACGCTCCATCACTGAAGTCTCTACCGAAAGGTTTGAGATATGAAAGCTTGAGTTGCTTTTACTTTGAGAATACTGCTTGAGCCACCTAAAAGGAAAGAAAGTAGCTATAAAAACCACTTAAAAAGAAGTTGTTTTGACAACCAAAGCAGGGCGTAAGATTGCTAAAGGAGAGGCAATGTATAGTGAAAAGCAGCTGTTATTGAGCATTTGGAAGAACTTATTAAGAACCTACTTATAACAATTGGGAGATAGAAAAGGATAGTGATGGAAAGGATGTATTAGGATATTTAAACTCAAGTCAAAATCACTATTGACGGAGAAAAAGACATCACGAATAGCTATTAGTGTTGATAATGAAAGAAACCTAAACCCTAAAGAGGTTATGATATAGGTAAAAGCAGCGAATCAACTCACAAAGGGTGAAACCTTCAAAGCGGGCAAGTTGAATCCTTTCGAGGGCAAAGATACATCTTTATCCCGCAGGAAAAGACGAAAATTTAGTCTCAATGCCCCCGCCACGAGGTATCCTCAAGGAAGCGCTACAGAAAAAGGAAAGCTAGAAGTTGGTACTTCCAAGATTTCGGGAATGGATCTAAAGAAAATACCACCCTTAGAAAGGGAGTTGTATGAATATAAAATTGCTTCTGCTGATGAATTGGAGAAGCCGAGCTTTTAAACAAGAAGAAAAAAAGCAAAAACGGGCTTCAGAATATACAATAGAAAATAATTTAAAAGAAGTTTTTAAATCTCATTCAGAAAACAGAAAATATTTTAAGTTATAAAGCAAAAATATTTTATTGCTAGTTTTGAAGAAACTCACTAAATTCTTTACTATAGTTGAAACAAACCCTTATAATGAAATTGAAGCTAAAGCTTTTGACAAATATTTCAAACAAAAAATAGAACTATTCAATTGCGCTTAGAGAATTATGAAACACTTAGGCGTTATAATTTAATCCACTTAGGTCTTAACATTATCACCTCAAATAGTTTTTTAAACAAAGAGGAAAAAGGCATGATGTTAAGAAAAATAGTATCAAAAACACGGATTATCAATGCCTTAATGTTCAGGAACGAAGAAAAAAAAGAACACAACCGGAGTTCGAGTCGGTAGCATTTCTATCAAAATAAAAGGTCGAAATTTTGAAATATTCAATATTGAAAATCCCGACTTGAGTAATGTTTTGAAGGCGAAATAGAACGTAAAATATCGGTAAACACGCTCACAGGAGGCGCAGAAGCGGAAAACCGCTTGCCTTTTCAGTTTAAGGAACGCAGCTCAACATTGCTGGCCACTGCTTCGTTAGAAGAACACCCAGAGTTATAAATCAGGCTGACAGTAACGCAATACCTGATACAAGGCAAAACAATATTTAAAAGCAGGAAAATGAAACCCTTGACGGACTTGAAAACCTTATCAATGAAATGAAGTTATCGTTATTATTGATATTTGCCAACCAGGAGAAATGGATAGTAAATTTTTTAGTTGATAAAGACGGCGAAAAATATAACGGAAATTATTTTTAGTGATTTTTTCAGCAGACCAGACGGAAAATGCGAGTGGTTCAACCAGAGAGTTTGACGGAGATATTATTCTCTTTCATATTTGATGACCCAAAGAAAATTTTTGTGTATCATCAAAAACAGGTAACAATGCCTACCGCTGAAGTGAGTTGAAATATATGTTTTTATCAGCAATTATTGCACAATGGAACAACATGAACAACCCAACAGATTTAATTTTGATGTAGCATATTAAAACTTTTAATTATGATAACAGAAGTGTATGAGTATCGGCAGGGTGTAGATGTTTTAGGCTTTTCTCCTGGTAATCCACCAACATATTTTTTATTAATGATAGGAAGAAGAAATTTTAAAGGGAAATCAGGTAAAATACAAAACAAAAAAAAGTCGGTACCACCAATAACACGTGTACTGCAGAAAAATGCAAAACACTACACAAGACTGAGTAAAACTGAATTTTGCTATTATTATTACAGATATGAATAAAGAACACTAGGAAGTTTATAACAACCATTGTCGCTAAAATCAATCAAATAAAAACAGGAAACTCACCCCTGTAGTATCAAGAATAGTTGCGTTTCGTGCAGTAGGTTTATTGCAGGTGGCTTGGGCTTGAAAAACAAATCAAAAATGTAGGGTGCAAAGCCTTTGGCAGTGGCATTGGGGAGGATATGTAGCTGATATTTTGAGTACTTTATTGTTACTCCAACTCATCAGAGTTAAGACTGCAGAGCTTATGAACTAATGAAGAACTTGACCAAATAGACAGCTAGTTAGCGTGAAAGATTACTAGAAAATATTCAAAGACAAATGAAATCTTTAAATAAATAATAATACAACAAGCAAAGGTAAGAACAAGAATAAACACAAAATTAGCGAATTTGCTTTGTCTGACAGGTACAAAATCAACAAGGAAATTGTAATTGGTAAGTCAAAGGAGCAAGCAGATT
>BNJS01000834.1_pt1 | contig 74815 bp, 110 predicted proteins | sample 8540461 | NCBI WGS metagenome assembly BNJS01 (sample SAMD00202454, study PRJDB9452) | human saliva metagenome | isolation source: human saliva | place: Japan
CCCTACTTTTTCATTTTTAGAGAATCTTCTTGTTAAATTTTTGGATTATTAACCCTTCAAAAATCTATTAATTCTAGTTTTGAATGCATCAGTTTTTAGATATAGGTTTTACTAGTGCCTCATAACTCCGAAACTTTTTGCGCCTAGTACATCAGTTAAAACTTGATCTCCTAGGATAATTGCTTCTTCAGGTTTTCTATTTAATTTTTGTCAAAAGCTCTTTTTCAAAATCCAATTGTCAAACGGTTTTTGCTCCAGCCACATATTGTAGATTTAATTTTGCAGAAACTCCTCAACACGTTCTTCAGTATTATTAAGACACAACAATAATATCGAAACCAGCTTTTTCATCTTCTTTAGCCATTTATTCAATTCTTTTTGTATCTTTTTACTATCCCATGATATTAAAAGTATTATCTAAATCAGAAATAATAACTTTCTTGTTGTGCATATTCATATACTCAACATCAATAAACTCATACTTTTCTATAAAATCATCTGGTGAAAAATATCTTTTTAGTACCATTTTTCCTTTATCAATAGCCTATTATAAAATAGTAGCTATTTTCTCCCCATCTTGATTTCTTTATTCTCTAAGTTTTCCTCTAAGATTACATTATCTTTTTCAAACAGTAATACTACTGTTGAACCAAACTCAAAGTACCCTAACTCTTCTCCTTTTTCACATAAATACTCTCATACGTCGGAATAATAGAATTAACATTTTGAGCTCCTACAGGGATTAATGTATAATTTATTTTTTTCCATTAAGTCTACTACACTTGTCTGTAGTTATAACTAGATATATTATCTCCTAATTCTAATCCAATTATTAACTGGATATGAATATTTACCCTAAACTATATGCATCCTTTTACCTGACTATTCATAGGAAGTGAATACGATGATAATTCTTTGGACTTAGATATATTATAATATATGTACCATCTTTATATTTATCAACTAGCTCACTATCACCGACTAATGTTTGAACATTATACACTTGATTTTTTCACGACAAATGTACTATCTTCACCTATAGTTCCCTACTTCTGAAATAACTCCATCAGTAGGACTCACTAAAGATCCTCGTCTCGATTAATTGGTCGAGCATCGGGTCGCTAGCTTTCTGATAAAAATTCATTTAAATTTTTAAAATCATCAATTTCATCTAAAAATTTCTTCTGTATTAATATCATATACCTTAGCAAAAGGTTGTATCATTAATCTACTTAAATTAGACTTAGTTAATTTTTAGAGCTCTTTAGAACTCATATTACCATTTGTTAATTCAACACAAAAGTTGAAAAACATTTTCTTTTTAACATACCAGTCTCCTTATTGAATATCATGTTATATTTTTACTATAAAAAGTCGATTAAATACAAATATTGCAAAGAATAACTCAAAAATTTGAAACAATAATGTCCCAGTTTTACATAATCAAAGTTTTTATTTTTTTCAATAATTATTATATTATTTTATGTCATACCCTAAGATAATTCATCACCGTTAAAACTACAGTAAGACGTTACCATTATAATTAACATCACATTTGTATATCCAAGTATCCATGAAAATTTTTATTTATATTATTGATTTTAATAATATAAAATTGTATAATATAATTATAATAATAAAGCAAAGGGAGTGAATGACATGACGTTAAATAATAAAGTAAAAGAAAATATTATTTTAACAACTGTCCAAAAACGTTTTGAACTAAAGGGTATTCTCTGACAAGTGTTCAGGATATCATTAAAAAGGCTAAGGCCCCTAAAGGAAGCGTATATTATTATTTTTCCAAAAGGAAAAGGATGAAATTTATCTAGAAGCACTAGAATAAAATTAACAGTAATGTAAAAAGAATTTCAAAACAATTTCTCCGAAAACTAGGGACTTTAGAGGAGTATTTAACAAATGTTTTTTTGATCTTTTTATATCAAAAGGTAAAGCATGTAAACGAAAGTGGTTTTCTCACTAACACTACTTTTAGCAATGGAAACTGCTGAACTATCTCCAATTATCGCTGAAAAATGTAGTGATATATTAGAAAATTGGCGTTTACTTCTTGCTGATGGACTTTTTCGATAGAAATCTCCCAGAAGATGTTTGTAATCCCTGTAAGTGAATGGTTGTTCACTAGTATTCAAGGAGCATTAACTGCAAACAGAATACACAAGAGATGAAAGCTATTCCTTTTACAATATAAAATCTTCAATTAGATTTGTTTCTACTGCTTCTCCTGAGACACTTAGAGAAATATTCTCTAGAGTCGGATGAAGACGAAGTTGTCGCATAATAAATCCCTCTCTACTGAAATTAAACATTATGGTGAGGGATTATTTTTAAATTGTATTTATCATTTGCATAGTTAAAGGAATTAATTTTTTGACTAAAGAATTTTTTATTGCAGGATCTATATCTAATCTATCTAAAGCTAACTCAAAGTCTTCTAACCAATATTTTGCTTCTTTTTAATAGAAATAGGTAGTTTCATATGCTTTTTCTTAAATCAGGTGTAGCAAAAATCGAATGACCTGGCTGTCCCTAAGAATAATCTGAAAAATTTCTTTTGTTCAATTTTAATTTTTGTCAAATCCTTCATTAAATAATAGATTAATTCTATCATCATTTGGGAATAATATCATCATACATATACATAACTAATTCATCAATCTTTTCTTCTCCTATTTGTTCATACAGGTTCATAATTACCTCCACAATTTGTTCATATTTTTTTCACTTTTTGTCCTTATTTATATTAAACTACATTAATAAATATTTTTGCAATTAAAACGATTAAAATAATAGTATTCTTCTCACATGAAATAATATATCTAGCTGTATTAGTTTAGTAAAATATCATTTTTTATAAAAGTAAAAAACGTAGAATAAATCTATACCTATTCTACGCTTTTATTTATACTATTTTAATAATTTTTTTAAATGCTTCTACTTTTATCAGTTTTTCCCAAGTAAATTCTACATCTTCACGTCCAAAATGACCGTAAGCTGCTGTTTTCTTGAAGATTGGTTTTCTTAAATCTAAAGTTTCAATAATTCCATTTGGTGTTAAGCGGAATTCTTCTTTAATAGTTTTAACGATATCTCCTTCATCAACTTTTGAAGTTCCGAATGTTTCAACAAAGATCGATACTGGGTGAGCTACTCCAATTGCATAAGCTAATTGCACTTCTGCTTTCTCACAAATTCCACTAGCAACGATATTCTTAGCGATATATCTAGCCATATAAGCTCCTGATCTATCTACTTTAGTCGCATCTTTACCACTGAATGCCCCACCACCGTGACGAGAGAATCCACCGTATGTATCAACGATAATTTTACGTCCTGTAAGTCCAGCATCTCCAACCGGTCCACCGATTACGAATCTTCCTGTTGGGTTGATAAAGTATTTAGTATTTTCATCTAATAAATCTTTATCTAAACATGGCTCGATTACGTGTTTTTTAATATCGGCGTGGATTTGTTCTTGAGTCACATCTGCATCGTGTTGTGTAGAAACTACGATTGTATCAATTCTATTAACTTTGTGATTTACATCATATTCGATTGTTACTTGCACTTTTCCATCTGGGCCTAAGTATGTAAGAGTTTCATTTTTTCTAACTTCTGCTAATTGTTTTGAAAGTTTTTGACTTAGGTAAATTGGTAGTGGCATGTATGTTGGTGTTTCGTTAGTTGCGAATCCAAACATAAGACCTTGGTCACCAGCACCTACTTCATTTTCTTCTTTTTGTTGTTTTGTTTCTAATGAATTATCAACCCCAAGAGCGATGTCTGGAGATTGTTTATCTAACCCAACAAGCACTGAAATATGATCACCTGAATATCCTTTATTAGGATCATTATATCCAATCTCATTAATTGTATCACGTACAATTTGTTGGAAGTCAACATTTGCTGTTGTTGAAACTTCTCCTACAAGTACTGCTAATCCTGTATTTACACAAGTTTCACAAGCTACACGTCCGTATGGATCTTGCTCTAAAATCGCATCTAAAATCGCATCTGACACTTGGTCAGCGATTTTATCTGGGTGTCCTTCTGTTACTGATTCTGATGTAAATAAATATGTTTTGCTCATTTCTTTCTCCTAAAATATTTTTTGTCTGATATTAATACAAATCTCCTCTAGATCCTTAATATCTTTTTAAATTATAAAAATAAAAGACCTTATCTTATAGACAAGGTCTTAATTTATTACCTCATCGTTCAAAGTAAACTTTTGCTAAGGAAAGCACCTTAATCAAATGATTAGGTTGCTGGAGTTCAACAGGGCCTTATCCCTCACTCACTCTTGATAAGTATTTATATTTCTTTTATCAGCATATTTGATTTTAATATACTTTTTCTATCATTTGTCAAACGATAAAATATAAAAATCAATATTCAATATTGTATTTACTTCTTTCTTGGAGAATTTTTTCTTTTAATTTCTCCGCTTCTTCTATGGGCAGATAATTAATCGACAATTTACTATATATTCCAGTTATTTCTATATTTGCTAATTTAAACTTATTTAAGATAGGTCCCGTATTTACAGTGACATCTTGAATAGTGTTATATGGTAAAGTTTTTTTACTCTTGAAAATACTCCTTCAACTTCCGACACACCCGTCTCATCTATCTTCATAAGAATAATTTCTAATTACTAAAAGGCGGAATAACTAAAGCCACTATTGCATATATTGTTAATATCACTCAATATACCTAAAGCCAAGAAATTTATAATTTATTTCAGTTTTTAAAATAATCATATACACTTTTACTAATAATAAATGATAAGAAAGAACCAGAGCATATATCCCAAAGTGTATTCTTATATATTGTACGGACCTTGATGGTAAATTACACGATTTTTCTCAAATATTCTACTCATAACCCTACCTCCGAAACTATAAAATCTCTTTCTAATTTTTCTTTATATGCCTTATCATAATATTTCAACTTAATATCTGAGTTTACTCCAATAGAATTTATTGATATATGAGAAAGATTTCTTTTACTCATAAAATAGTTCGTTCTACTATTAATTGTTCCCTACTTTTTTTACCTTTAATAAATTCTGTTATTATTGTCAATTGTCTCATAAATGTGTTCTTAAAAATAATATCTATCATAAGAAAGTTCATTATATTTCAACATATAGTTTTTCACTAAAACACTATACGAAACCGAGACAAGATAAAGAGCAAGCGAACTCAAAACTTTATACTCTAACTTCAAATCAATATTAGCAAAATATAATATTGCAAATACTATTATCAGTAAAAACTACAATTAAACAAGCTCCAACGATACAATGCATTCTTGCTTTTTGTTGTATTTTTCTCACTTTCTAAACTTTCATAGATATTCTAAATCAATTCCTAGATTATTTTTTTACAAAAATTTTGTGCAAAATCATTTTTACTAGTGGTAAGACATCTATCGTAGATTTTTGCTCACTTAAATCTTCTGATACGTTATTAGTCAAAGTTTCAACAGATAATTTTCGCTAAGCCCGAAAGAAACGATAACGCAAAGGATATATCAATTTTACGCTTTTGAATTCTATCAATATCAATAACTAATGATTTTTGTTAAGAGCCCATATTTACATAGTAAATTATGATCTTTTTGTCGTAAGTAGGAAGTTATAATATTTTACAATTGTAAAAATAATTGAACCTATTACTACTAAAATCATGAAAGATTCCAATTATTATAAATATGGCTGTTATGTTTCCCGCAACTGACTTAGCATTTTTTTGAAGAAGTTCGTCAAAATAAGCTTCATTGTCGAAGAGATATTTGAATACATCTCGAATCTTACCATTTAATGCTAATATTAGCCCTAAAGCTGCAAAGAACCTAACCCTAAGCAGTCCATAAAATGTAAGATCTTTTAACAGATAATCTTAGTATTTCTTTTTGAGACTCCTGTACTTTTTCTTCTTGATCTGAAGCTATATCTTCAGATGCATCTTGTTTTAATTCTCTTAGTATATCAATTAAATTTAATGCGACTTCCTTCTTCAGAGGTTTTATCCTAATTTTACCTCCAACAAGATTAATATCTACCGAAAGCAGATTAAATACTTGATACAATATGTTAGAACTCATGTCTATTGACTGGATATTTTTCAAGATTTATATTTTTTTGCTTCTTTATTTATTATTCCTTTTGTATAAATTAGAGCTCCCATCACGTACTTCATAACTTTTTAGAAATAATCAAATATACCTATTACTATTAGTAGAAAGAAATCCTGCTAAAACTAGTAAATAATATTTCCAGTTTTGCTCTTTTAATGCCAGAATCATAAAAATACCAAACAATCTAAATCCTGTAATTACAGAATCCAGAATAACCATAGGGTGTACTCGACTTTTTTTAATATTATTCATCTTTATACCTCCTATAATTAAGATTGTTTTTCTAGTATAGTTAACAGCAAGTTTTCTAACTGTTCTACATCTTTTTTAGAAACATAAAATCGTAATTTTTCTGAACCAGTGTTTATACTAATCTTGTAAATATTGAATTTTCTTTCGAGAATATATTTTTGTTTAATTGTGTAATCTAATATATTTCTAAGTGGTGCTACTTTTCTCCAACTTAAAAAGAATGTATATATTGATGTTGAAGCTAGTTTAAAATGTTCATCTGTAATTTCAAAAAAATGTATTGTATCTCATATTTATCTCTTAAGCATTACAACTATAACATGATTTAAAAAAATACTAATCCTATATACTATCCCATAGAATTATATAGATATCTACACCGAAACAAATTCTTCAAAACCAATAAAGTTTAAAAAAATCACAGAAGCCAGAATGATACCATGTTAGACTTATTGCCCAATCATTAAAGAAAAAATAATCAACGTATATTCTTCCTATATACTTTTCTCATAAATATCCCTCCCTATCTGTTTATTAACAACTGATAAAGATTTAAAGATCTTTTCTCTTTCAATCGTAGTCTCATCTCCATGACCTGGATAAACTATTTTAGCTCCATCAAGTTTAAATAATACATTGCCTAATGAATTTTTTAAAGCTTCATAGTCTGAACCATATAAATCATATCTTCCAAAACCGCTTCTAAATAATGCATCTCCTACTACTACAAATTTACCAAAATCAAATGATACTCCCCCTGGCGAATGCCCTGGTGTTGGTAGAACTGTAAAACTTAAACCAGCAATTTCGTATTTTTTGTTTTCTTCAAATTCAAACTCTGCAGGATCAGTCATAGGCGGTCTTCTTAAACGGAATAATGTTGAACCGTTAAAATCCGGATTTTGTAACCAGTCACGTTCATGTCCTGAAATATATACAGGCACTCCGTAGTGTTTTCTGCACTCATCTAATGACATAATGTGATCAAAGTGAGCATGTGTTAATAATATCGCTTCAATTTTTACATTTAATTCATCTACAGCTTTTTGTATTCTGTCAAAACCTTCACCTGGATCTACAATAACTCCACGCCCATCTTTATATACTATATAGCAGTTTTCATCTACCATATCCATTACTATTCTTTTTAATTTCTGCTTTTGCCATTTTCTCAAAAACCTTTCCATAATTATTGTTATCTCTATTTTTATCTTATAATTCTTCTATTAACAAGTATTGATTAGTAGTTTTTCTTACTTTACTTATACTATCTCCCTCTTCACTTGACCTTATTTAATATATTTTTATACTGGTATAGTATGATTTTTTATAAAAACTTGGGAGTTCTCTATGAACCTTGAAATTTTAGGACTTTTTATCAACTTTAATAAAGTTAGATTAATTATCTAAGAAAAAGGAGAAATAAAATGAAATTAAATTCATTCACTAAGTTTTCATTACTTAGTATTTCAATATTATTAATGTCACATCTTGCTATCTCTCCAGTAATTCCAAACCTATATAAATTTTTTATCATGACGAGTAACTCTAAATATAGGTCTGGCTTCTGTTGAGAGTTTAGCTACTATTCCTGCTATGATGATAACAATCTTTGTTCTTCTTAGCAATGGAGTTATTAAGTTTATTGGTAAAAAAATACAGTTCTTCTTGGACTATTACTAATTTTTATCTTTGGTATTGTACCAGCTTTTTACAACAAACTTTAAAGTTGTTTTTAATTAGTAGACTTTTCCTTGGAGCTGGTATGGGGTTATTCAACTCACTTTCAATCAGCATGATTAGTGACTTCTTTGATGAAGAACACCGTGGAACTATGATTGGACTTAGAACTGCATTCTTAAATATAGGTAAGGCATTAACTACATTTATTTCTGGATACCTACTAATTTACGGTATTCAATATACATTTTAGTTTATGCTCTAGCACTTCCCTATATTTATAATTTTCTTATTATTTCGTGCCAAATGCAGAAAAATATAAATAATAAAAAAAGTTAGCATTAAATTTCCATAAAAGACTATCTATCTAACTCTTTTAACATTTTTTAGTAGGAATTTCTTACATGGGAGCAACTATCAAAATTCCCTACTCTACTAGCAGAAAAAAATATCACTATCAACCAGATGTAGCTAGAAATCTATTAACGATTCTTGCTTTAAGTGGTATTCTTTCAGGAGTTATCTTCGGTATTCTTGTTAAGAGATTTAAAAATCTAACTTTTACCAATTATGTTAAGTTTCATGACAATTGGAAGTGTGTTATTTGCTTTAACAAATAATATTGTTATATTCTACGTTGCAGCTGTATTTATCGGAATCAGCTTCGTTGGAACAATGTCATTTAACTTCTTCTATATCTCTAATAAGTTAGAAAATAAATTTATAAACTTTTGCGACAAGTGTAATTTTAGTAGGAGGTAATATTGGTGTAATTCTAACTCAGTAGTACTCACAAAAATCCCTGAAGCTCTACACCTGGAAAAAAATATACAACACCATTTTTCATAACTACTACACTAATGTTAATTTCTACATTAGTCAGTTACCAGTATTAAGAAACAAAAATAATATATCTAAAAGAGAGCATCAATGTACTAATATCTTTACGTTGTGCCTTTTTTATTAACTATTTAATAACTCTTTATTTTTCTCTAAAATTCTTTTTAATTCTTTATCCGGGAACCTGTCTAGCTAATACTAATGTTCTCAATGATACATCATCTAAACGACAAGTAGCAAATACCGCCATATTATCCTCTCAGATATTTTACTATTCTCTAGCCAATTTCTTGATCCTGTTTTTAAACAACTTATAAATTCATCTTTCTTATCAGCTAGTTGTTGGAATTTGATACAGATTAGTATCTTCGTGAACTACTTTGACCCCTGTTACTTCATAATAGTATTTTCTTTCAGAGTTTCCATTACTACAACTCTATGACTATCAAAAATAATCTTTTCTTAGCAAACCAGTTCATATTGTTGAATACTCTTGTATCCAAAGTTATTTTTTTCTCTCAATTCCTGCACGAGCATGTCCAAATACCCATTTTCACGTCACTTTTGATCTAAACCAGGTTTTGTTTTCAAAATCCATAAAAACTGCACCGATAAATGGGAGCTGGTTTATTATCAATTCATACTCTAGATACTTTAGAGTTATTTGTTGTTTGTAAAATTGGTTCTTTTAAGCGAATCATTTCACCATCACCAGGAACGTACATATAACCAATAACCTCATTATTTGTTGCTTTTTAAGTCTTTAAACTTATTAGCCAAATAATCTTTCTCAGCTTTGATCTGACATATTCATCATTTTTTTCCTAGGCATCTTCCTTAGATTGTGTAGATTCTGCTTTTTGCTCAACTCGAACTTGTGGTTCAATGGAATTTTTATTCATGTAAGAATATATTCCAAATACTCACCAACTACAAATAAAAAGCATTAAGACATACTTTTACAATTTTTACTTAGCAAAAGATTTATTATTATTCATAAAAATATTCCTTTCTAAAAATTTTTGTTTACATATCTAAAACTTCATATTAGATTATATCATAGTTTTTTAAAAATTCTTCAATAACAAACCTTTCTTACATAATAAAAATTTATAACGAATACTAAGTATTTTCTACTAAAATATAAAATTTAGAATAATCTACATAAAATACAAAAAAGAAATCGAACTTTTTACTTAGTTCGATCTCTTAATATTATGAAATATGTACACTTTTTAAACTTGTCTTATATTAACAAAAATCCGTTGGAGGAACATTTATCTTTTCCCAAGATCTGGCTGTCCTGCTGTAACTAAAATATAATCTCCTCTTTTGCTAAACCTGATTCCTTTAGCAAATTTTTGGTGCTAAGTTTAACATTTCTTCCATAGGAAGTGTTCTTTCTTCAATAAATGTAGTAACACCACGTGTTAAAGCTAATTTTCTAGCATTTTTTGTTTTCGAAGGTACCACTGCCAAAATTTGAACTTTCGGTTTATACCTTGCTGATAAACTTAGCTGTACTACCAGATTTTGTATAAGTTACAATATTATTTACATCTAAAGAATCAAGCAAATATTTAGTTGATAGTGAGATTGCATGCGCAATATCCATCTTATGATTTTTTTATACTCATCTTCATCTCTATCAAATACTCTATCTTGAGTTTCAACATAACTAATAATTTTATCGACAGTTTGTAATGCCTCTTTCGGATAACTTCCAGTTGCTGTTTCTTCTATCAACATTATTGCATCTACTCCATCAATAACTGCATTTGCTACATCTGAAACCTCTGCACGTGTAGGTCTAGGATTATAAATCATAGAGTGTAACATTTGAGTTGTTAATATTACTTCTACTGTTGCATCATTTGCTTTTTCTAATAATTTCTTTTTGAATACTTGGTAAGTTTTGATATGGTAATTCCATACCAAGTTCATCCCTATTTATCATAATAGAATCTGCAAATTGAATAATTTCATCGATATTTTCATATGCTTCTTTACAGTCAATTTTTTTACTATTAATCCAATATCCTTTTTTCCCTTGAACTTGCAATATATCTTTTACTTTTTCGTATTTCATCTAGATTACTAACAAATGGACAAGCAACAAAATCAACATCATTTTTGACAAGCAAAATGAACATTTTTCTTCTTCTATTTTAATTAGTTTATATTTACTTTCCGCATAAATATGATCTAAGTCATAAATTATCGCAGTATTTTTTTACCTAATTTGTCTCTTAATTCTCTTTTACTTTTATTAATTCTATCGATACACTCTTCTGTGCTTCCATAGTATGTATCAATTAATACAGCATCTGCACCTTTAGCAACAATCTCCTCTAATAATCCCTCTCGTACTATTTCCCAAAGTTGCTATAATTTTTGCCTTTCTAGTCATATATAACTACCTCACCTTTTTAAAAACGTTTTTCTTTTACTTAATTATAACACATTGAAATTATTATTTTTCTAGATACTTTTTTAGTTTTTGAGTTTTCCACTTTCTAACATTTATTTATCATTTTAATATTTACATAATCTATATAGATTACTATTTTAAATAACACTATAGAAAATCTCTAATTTCTCAGCATTTTATTCGCCCTTTTGAGTATCATCTAAATATTTTTTTAAATTTTTCTTAACTATAAAAAGAGAGTTATACTATTATTTGTATAACCTCTTTTCAAAATTATTTTATTTATTAGAAATAATAATTCAATGTATTAAATGATTATTTCTTTTTTGGAGCTACAATACCAGACTCAAGATAATCTAGGAATTCTCCAAATAGATTTTTCCATCTCTGCATATGAGTTTAAAGTATTTAATTCTTTTTAACCTTTTGCTCCACCTTTAATACCCTTCATATAATAAGCAGCGTGTTTTCTCATTTCATGAACTGCTACTCTTTCAGGTTTAATTTCCATAAGTCTTCTTAAGTGAAGTAGACAAACATCAATTTTTTCTCTTGGACTTGGTTCTTCTGTTAATTCTCCAGTTTCTAAGTACTTAACTGTACGATATAACATCCAAGGATTTCCTAGAGCTGCACGTCCTATCATTACCGCGTCACAATTAGTATCATCTAACATCTTTTTCGCAAGTTCTGGTGAAGTTACATCCCCATTACCAATTACTGGAATTTTCAATTCTTTTTTCACATCACGAATTACATCCCAGTTAGCTTTACCACTGTACATTTGAACTTTTGTTCTACCGTGGATAGCAATAGCACTAGCACCTGCACGCTCTGCATTTCTAGCATTATCCATTATGTAAATATGCTCATCATCCCATCCCATACGCATTTTTACAGTTACAGGCTTAGAAACAGAGTCTACTAGTCTTGCAATTACTTCATATACCTTATCTGGATCAAGAAGTAATTTACTACCAGCATCAACTTTAGTAATCTTTGGTACTGGACATCCCATATTTAAGTCAATAATATCAGCTTCTGTATTTTTATCAACATACTTCGCAGCTTCTACTAATGTTTCAATCTCCCCACCGAAGATTTGTAAACTTAGTGGACGCTCCCTTGGATCGATATACAGCATATTCATCGTTTTTTTATTGTTAAATAAAATAGCTTTATCACTTACCATCTCAGCACAAACTAATCCTGCACCGAATTCTTTCGCTGTTAAACGGAATGCAGCATTACACACACCTGCCATAGGTGCTAAAACAACTCTATTTGGAATTTCTACTTCTCTAATTTTAAACATTCTTTATCCTTTCATTTTACAATTTTTTCTTTATATACACTTATAGATTCTGTTATTTTTCTCTAATGATTCTTTTATATTTTTTTCCAGCTATCTCTATACTGCCGTACATTTCTACTAAAGGAGCTAAAACAAAGTTTCTATCATGAATATATTTATGTGGAACAATTAATCTTTCATCATCATAAATTAAATCATTAAATGTGATTATATCAATATCAATTGTCCCTATTGCCCCAGTGTTCTTTACGAACTCGACCTAATTCAAGTTCTATTTTTGAATCATATCTAGCAGTTCATATGCTTCTAGTTCAGTTTCTACTTCTATGCACATATTTCAAAAAGTTTTTGATCAGCTACTCCACCCCCATGCAGGTGTTTCATAAATGCTACTCTCTAAAAATAATCTTAAGATTATTATCTACTATTTTGTTAAAGCATCTTTTTAAATACTGTTCTCTTGGCTCTATATTAGTTCCCTAACGCTAGTATAATCATTATAAGTTACCAAAACTCCTCACGTGATACTTCTACTCACCACACGCATTTTTCGAAAATGATATTTTTATCGAGTGCTCCTGGTTTATTAATTTTTTTAATTTTATATTTTTCTATTTGAGGAAAATTCAGTAAAAATATTTTTTTAAAAATTTCTCCAGCTAATCTTTCAAGCAAATTAAATGTATTAGTCGTAGCAGTTTTTTACAACAACTTCTGCAATATCTGCATAACTAATACTATCTGTCATTTCATCACTGATACGTAGCTTTCTTATAATTAAGCTCACATTCTATGTCAAAAATAAACTTCTGTCCTAATTTATTCTCTTCTTCGAATAATCCGTGATTAGCAAATACTTCAAGATTATCAATAAATAATACTGTTTTTCATGATTAATACCTCTCAATCATTATTTTGCTTAACTATAAAATTTTATCACATTTCGACTTTTTTCTCTAATGATTATACTTACTTTAACTTATTTTTCATAAAAATAAAATGACCCAAGAATAATGATTTATTTAAATCAATCTTCTTGAGTCATCTCTCTAAAGTATTCAATAATAATTTAGTTATTACGTTTTTTTCTTCCTAAGAAGAATGCCATCATTGCACTGATTCCAGCAAAGACTAATGAACTAGAAGTATCTAATCCTGTTTTTGGTAGTATATTTTTTGCTGAAGTAACTTCTTTTGTGTTTGATTTAGATGCATCATTATTAGCATCTGTTGCAACTTCTCCTAAGTCTTGAGATGTTAAGTTATCTTTTTTATCCTCTTTGTTTGGAGCAATACCTGGTTCTGGTTTCACCTCTGGAGATTCTGGAGCTGTTGGTTTACTAAAGTCGATTTGAACAACTACAGGATCGTGGTCAGAAGCGCGTCCATGTTTTTCCATAAATGAAGCATTAATATGCACAGGAGAGAATACTACTTTATCCTTAATGTTTTTAGAAACTAAAATATTATCTAAACTTTGGTTGCTTCCACGGTAGAAGTATGAGTATCTATCTCCTTGTTCATGTTCAGCCATTAAGTTAACAAGTTCATTTCCTACGATTGTTTTTACACTATCTGAGAATTCGAAAGTCATTGAAGTCCCCTGTAAGAACAAATTTTAAGTTAGGATTTTGACGTAATCCTTCTTTAATAAAGGCATTTAGAATTTTAGCCTCTTCAATACGTTTTGCTTTTGTATTTTCTACTGATGGTTGATTAGAACCATAGATTGCATCGTCTCCTAATTTTGATTTTAAGTGGTTTGCAATTACTACTATTCTTTCACCTTTAAATTCAAATTCAGCTGCTAATGATTTTCTAACTTTCTCGAAAATGAACACTTGTTGGATCAATTCTCGCTGGGTTTTTCTCAAGGTGACCATTTACAAAGCGTGCAGCTTCTTCGCTTCCACCTTTTTCTTTACCAATTAGAGTTACTCTCTTAGGATTATATAAGTAAGCTACCCTAATATTAGCACCTGGTTTCCCACCATCTTTTCCATCAACTGGAGCTATTTCTGTGTATTTATAATCTGGTCCACCAAGACTCTTAATTCTTTGAGCTAATTTTTCTCCACTCTTAACTCCATCAACAGTTCCATCATTAACTCCACCATTGTTATCTTGAACTTCGATTAGAGTAATAATATCTGGACTATGAACTTCCTTGATAAATGAATTAGCAATCTTATCTACTTTTTCTTCTGGTGTTTCATCATGACCATTGTTGTTAGCTGAGAAGTTTTCAATATTATATGAAGCGATAGTTAATTTATCTTCAGCAGGATAAATTTTTGAAACTTCACGTTTCTAATCCACCATCTTGTAGTGTTGGTACAGTATTTGGATCGATTTTGTATGTTTTATTTTTATAAGTAACTACTCCTGTGATATTGTCATTAAAGTAGTCTTTTGCTTTTGCTACAAATTTGTTTCCTACAGTTATTGGTAGCACTTCTGTATTTTGTACACCTGGACGAAGATTCACTCCCACCGATGTTATTAAGTTTTTGACCTTTGTAGTCTCCTGGTAATACATAAATATCACCTTTATATTGAGGACCTGTAACTTTTGGTTTAGTTACTTCAACAAGCATCCCCTCTAGACTTTCCCAATAGTCTAGTGCCTCAGTTTCTGGATTATATTTAGTTGGTGTATTGTCAACTATATCTTTAGGCATTTTTTCTGAAATATTTAATGCTTTTTGGTAATTCTGCTTTTTCCTAATTTTTGTTATAGTTGCATTGATGATTTGAGTAACTGTTAAAGCTACCCAGCTGGTTTTCTTAAAATGTTTGTCCTGGTTTTACAGAATATTCTTCCATATAACCTTCTTTAACAGTTCCTTGAACTTTTAGTAAGTCTCCTGATTCTACTTTATTCATGGATCTGTTGAAGCAACATATACTGCATCAGATGTTCTTGGATTGTTATCAGAAACTTTATCTTGAACATAGAAACCTGTTTTATCGGTTTTAGTCACAACAACATTGTTAATTATTACTTCTTTTCCAGCTAAAGGACTCTGGTGACTTTCTCCTTGTACTTCACCCTATGTTCTTCACTTCTTTTAGGGTGCTGTTGCTTGAGCTGCTGGTGCAGTTGCTCCTGCCGGTGTAACTTCATTTTTATTTGTTGTAGTAGCAGGCGTCACTACTTCTGTTTTTACTTCTGCCGCAGATACTTCATTCACCTCAGCTGATAAGTAAGTAGCACCTACTCCTCCTAATACTGCACTTGCTAATAATATTGATAATTTGTATTTTTCACAATATGAACTCCTTGTATATAAGTTTATACTAATTATTTTTACTATTAATCTAATTAATAAGCAATATCAAATTGTTTACCTTTACAAAAAAACGAGGTGATCCCAAAAAGTCCTAAAATTTAACAAAGTTCATATGATAACTCATAGACGCAGTGATTTATTGATATCTAAATTCGCTTTAATAAAAAGCTTTTTAGATATCTAATAAACTAATGCAGGGGTGACTCTAAAAAAATCGCGATTTCCGAGAAATCGCGATTTTTGAGTCACTCCTGAAGATTCTTAAAATCAATAATTAAACTATTTTAATTCTTCTCTTTTTTTCAGTTTTACGAACATAAATGATAAAATTATTACTCCTACAAATGCCATAAATGCTAACCATGTATTTTTCTATTCCTACTTTGTCAGTTAGTACTCCATTTACAGATAATAATACTGCTACAATGACAGATTCAAAAGTATAAAATATAGAAACTGTAGTAGTCCTATTTTTCATCACTTTTTTACTAAATATTTATGCATAAATACATTGATCTGTATGCTCATTAAAGTGAAAAAAATATAATATACATCATAAATAGTACAAACTTAGCATATACATTTTGAATAAAAATAAACATTAATAGCATTCCAAGATTTACAATTACAAAAGAAATATAAAATGCTTAGCTTTCGATAATTTATCTGATAGTTTCTCGTATATACACTTCCTAACATTCCCACTAACTGATATACCAACTCCAAACATAACCCAATAATATCAGCGTCTAACTTTTTCAAATACAGCTTGCCACTGGTTTGATGGTCCAAGATCCAAAATAGAAGGAATAACAAACAGTATCATAGAAATACACTACTTTTTACATAAAGTGTTTCTTTTTAACGAATTTTTTCACCGTAACTATTGAACCTTTTAAATTCTCAATAGATATTTTTTTGTGTCTGTTCTAATTTTTTGCATAAATAAATATGTAAATAAAAACGAAATAATAAAAACTGACATACTCAATATTATCGACAAACTTTTTATAATATACATACACGTACTTTGCACTTATAAATCCTATTACCGCTGAGAAAAAAATAGTGAATATAGTGAACTTTCTAGAAAGAACTTTATCTATATCTATTTCTTCATTATTTTTTTATTGTTAACATTGATCAACCAACTTGTTAAAGTTCCTGATTGAAATGACTCGGCAATGGCAGATAATATTGCAGATATGTATAATAATATTAAACTATTACTAAGCAACAATATTAAATCCAACAACTCTAAAAATCACACTTAGAGAATATACTGTTTTTGCTCCGATATTATCGGTGATTGCTCCACATGGAGCTCAGTCATAAAGAAACCAACCAAAAATCGATAAATATAATCCCAACTTCAGTAAAAGAGAAAATCTTTTCGATACAGATAAATATACAAAATCGGATTAAAGAAATGATTGTCCGACTGTAGATAAAATACTATACAAATAATAAAATTTGGTATTATTCATCTTTCTTTCCCTACAATCTTATACATTTTTCCATAATTATCTCTTTCTAAAAACTTATAATCAACAAGATATCTTCTAATTAGAGAATAATCTGGATAAATATCCTTTATTGCTTCATTTCAATTTCCTTTCTCAGTAAATTCTAATGATTTTTTTCCTTTAACATCTCTAAAACTAACTGAAGCACAGGGTTTTATTCTTTTCTTTTTGGTATTGTCATCAATTTATCATCTTTAAAATATTTTGCTTTTGATTTCTTCCATAAAATCTACTTCCTTTCTGTATAATAAATTTCGTTTATATTAAATTCTAGCAGTGTTTATTGATATCTAAATCGCTATAAAAACTTTTTAGATATCTAATAAACGAGTGACTCGACAAAATCGATTTCTCAAATCGCATTTTTAGTCACTCCCAAATCAAAGTGTAAAATAAACCTCTACCATAGTTTAAACTAGGTTAGAGGTTTTTATGCAATCTAAATTAGTATTTGATTTTTATTGACCCTAAGACAAATACGTCTTCTGATTCTTTTTTTCTTCTTTTTCGTTCCTTTGCTTAGAAAAGAAACTTTATTAGCAATTACAGATAACTGATAGTGTTTTACTCCATTTTTATCTGTATAAATATTGTTATTTCAAAACTTCCTACTATATTAAGTAAACTTCCCTTTTTCACAGTATTTAGCTGTATTTTTCTGCAGTTTTACCAAAAAGTAGTAAACTCGAAAAATTCTGTATCATAATTTCCATCCTTATTTTTTTAAAATCAGATTGGACCGCTAAAGTTGCTTTTAATATAGCTTTACTTTCTTATCACTTTCTTTTTAGTTCAGGCTTTTTAACTAGTCTTCCTATTAATATTACTTGATTTAACATTATGTATCCTCCCTTAAAATAATAATTTAGATTGCTATAAAAAAACAATTGGAAGATTCTGTCTAGAATATATCATTTAATACAAAATTATATGACTAATATCTCTATGATAATTTTAGAAATTATTTATGAATTAAAGTTACAAATACTTCTCCATCTTGTAAAAATTCAGCATTAATATAATTATCTCCATCAAAATGAAGAACTTTCCCTGGTTCAACAATATGTACTTCATCATCATTTAAGTACACTTAACTTCTCCTTTAACACAAGTAAATACTACCAAGGCTTCTGGATGGTTATGTTTCGCTATTAGTTCACCTTGTTTCCCTACTTTTTTTACTAATTTAAATCTGTCATGTTTTTTAACAATCCCGCTTCTTCAAAAATTATTCCTACACTCATACTAATTCTCCTTAATTATAATTTTATCCATACTATTTCTTATATAAACGTTTTCTTATCTCTTATTATAAAACTTTTTATTAACAAAACAAATAAAAATTCATATCTTTTTCTAATTTTTTTAAAAAGTTGTTCCCATTTTAATAAATTGCTTTCTATTATCTTTTTAAAACCGTTCTTAATTATTCTTAGTGAATTTATTATCCCTTCATCTGCCAATAGTCCCTGATACTGTAAGTAGTGTCAGTTTATCATGCATATAATTGACCGTTTTAAATTCTGCTTCTTCAAATAACGATAACCAGTCCTCTTTAAATAATGGTGATACTTTTACATTAATCGCATCAGATAATTGTTTTTTTGTTTTTCTCGTAATTGTTCAGCAATAAGATATCGTGAGTTAATAGTAATCCACCTGGTTTTCAATACCCTATAATACTCACTTAGTGCATTAGTCTTACTTTTATTACTAAACATAGTTAACATCGCTTCATTAATAATATAATCAAAACTATTTTCCGGAAATTCTAAATGGAAGGCATCAGCTCTAATAAATTCTATATTATTAAGATTATTTTTCATCGCCTCAAGTTGTGCTTCTAATATTGCTACTTTATCCACATCTATTCCTATGAAAAGTAGTTTTTGGGATATTGTTTAGCTAAAGCAAGAAGATTTACACCCCTATTACAAGCAACTTCTAGAATCCTGTCACCTTTTTAAATTCTATGTGAGCAAACAAAAAATTGGTACCTTTGATTCCTCCAGGTCTCAATCTAGTTTTACCTAAATTTTTTTAAGAATTTGTGTCCCATTTCCTTCTTCATAATATCACTCCTTAATATATGTTATATTTATATTCTACAATAAATAAAAAATAAAATCTAGAAATAAATGATAGTAACTATCAATTATTTCTAGATAATTTAGTTTAATTTCTATTAAAAACCATTATAAGTATATGTCCCTTTTCCTATATTTTCAGTTGCAAAGCGAACTATTACTTTTCCTAGTAAACTAGCCTCTATTGGACTATATTTTTTAGTCTTCCCTTTTAATACAAATTGAAAAATCGGCGCTATCTTCATAAATATTTCTTCTAAAAACCTCTTATCTTCGCGTTTACTAATAAGAAGTGATGGCTGAAAAATTCTAAGCGTTCCAAGATTCATCTCTTTTAGTTTATCCTCTAGTTCACCTTTTAGTGAATTATAGAAATTTTTCGACTTGCTATTAGCACCTATTGCTGAAACAACATTAAAGCTTCTTACCTTCTCTTCACAAAGCTTAGCGAAATTCACAGTATAGTCAACGTCAATCTTTCTTTGATTTTCTTTTGAACCTGCTATTTTTATTGTTGTTCCAAGAGCTGCAAAGACATCTGCATCATCTAGAATACTTGTATCGAATTTCATATTTTCAAAATCTATAACTATCTTAGTTAATCTACCATCTTCTGATAATCGTGATATAGAGTTTCTTCCCAAGAATATAAATTCTTTCATAATATTCAGTCCCTAATATTTCTTTTTAAAATTTCTTTACCTACTGCTCCAGTTGCCCCAATAATTACTGCTGTACTTTTTCATCTATATACCTCTATAAATAATAATGAAAATTAAAAGCCAAGATTGGTAATCCACCTTGCTTTTATAATATATCTTTTTATCACTAGTTAAAACCACCGTAAATAGCTACTAATATAATATAAATTAATAACATTTCCTACAATTTCTTTAGGATTTTTGATAAGAATGTTCCGTACAGTAAGTCCCAACTCCCGATTAATCCATTATATACACCTTGATTTTTTTAAATAATGTATTTAAATTAGGTCTCTTGTAACTCTTCTTTTTCAATATTAAATACTCTACTTGTACTATCAGAATCTGTAGCAAATGTTTCTAAATACATAATATAGAAAAATAGTAATGCTACTAATACTGTTAAAATTGTTGTTATTATACTCATCTTTATACCTCTTTTTAAATTTAAATTATTATTGAACTTTATTAAGTAAACTTACCAACTGTTTAAAATCATCATCTGTAAACTCTGACCAATAAAGTTGTCTAATATCAGTTTCTTTAATGCACTGATCCACTCTTACTTTTTGGAATATTGTGTAAGCTCAACTAACACTTCTCTATTATTTTGTTCATTTACGACGCTTTGTTATATATCCTCCTTCTTCTAGTATTTTTAAATGTCTTGTTATGGCTGCAGCATCTATTTCTAAGCTTTGTGCTATTTGCTTAGGGGTTGCAAACTCAACTTCATATAAATATTTTATAATTTGAAATCTTGTTAAACTTATTTCTAATCTTTTTCTTTCAAAAATATTCGTGACTTTTATTTCTAAAATTTTTCAAATCATGTAATAATTTTTACATAGTCTTTAACATCCATATTTTTCTCCTCTATTAATTGACTAAGTCAATTATCTAAAATAAACTAATGCTACTTATAATAATTGACTTTGTCAATCGTTATATTTTGTAGGGATTTATTCTTACAAAAAGTGTAAGGTATTTTCTAAAAGAAAAAACTTTTTCTATTACCATTTACAAACGTTTTCTAGTCTTATATAATAATTTTTATAAGTTAAATAGTTTAAATAAATAAGCGATTTAAACAAATATTACTATTGCTAGATAAAAACCTATCTAAATAAAAAGGGTTTATACATAAAAAACTATATTAATTTAATATTATATATAATTGAAGTTAAGGAGGAATTTTAAAATGTTTTCATTTTCTAAAAAGCTTCAGCACCTAAAACCGAGAATCGACAGTGCTCGTACAGATGCTGAATATAAAAACTTCGATGGCAAGTATTCTCAGGGGTATTCATTGGATACGCAGCATACTATCTAATCAGAAAAACTTCTCACTTGCTATCCCTTATTTAATCGAACAATACGGTTACTCTAAAGCTGACTTTGGGAAAGTTTCACTTGCTCTATCATTAGCTTATGGTTTCAGTAAATTCATCATGGGTAACGTATCAGACAGAAGTAATCCTAAGTACTTTATTACTATTGGTTTAGTTGCTTCTGCTGCAGTCAGCTTAATTTTTGGTCTTGTTCCTGCAGTGCTATCTTCATTAACATTAATGATTTTCTTATCAGCACTTAACGGATGGTTCCAAGGTATGGGTTACCCACCTGGTGCTAAAACAATGACTAACTGGTTCTCAGCTTCTGAGCGTGGTGCTTGGTGGAGTTGGTGGAACGTTTCTCACAACCTTGGTGGTGGATTAATCGGACCTCTTGCACTTGTTGGACTTTCTGTTTTTGGTGCTTGGCAATCATTATTCTACTTACCAGCGACTATTGCTATTATCTTAGCAATTATCATGTTCTACCTAATGAAAGATACTCCAGAATCTGAAGGTTTACCACCTGTAGATGAATGGAAAGGTGAAAAAATTGTAGAAAAAGTTGAATCTGCTCACACATTATCAGCAAAAGATATCTTCTTTAAATACATTATTAATAACAAATTCCTATGGGCTATCGCAGTTGCTAACGTATTCGTATACTTCGTTCGTTACGGAATTATCGACTGGGCTCCAACATACTTAAAAGAAGTAAAACACTTCTCTGTTGACAAACAAAGCTGGGCTTACTTCTTATATGAATATGCTGGTATCTTCGGTATGTTAGCTAGTGGTTACTTAAGTGACAAAGTGTTCAAAGGACACCGTGCTCCTCCAATGTTATTATTCTTAACTGGAGTGCTTGTTGCAGTATTCATTTACTGGAAAAACCCTCCAGGTAACCCACTTATCGATAACATCTGTCTAGTAGCTATTGGATTCTTAATCTACGGACCTGTTATGATGATCGGTCTTCAAGCAGCGGACTTAGTTCCACGTGTTGCTACAGGTACAGCTACTGGTCTTACTGGACTATTCGGTTACCCTACTTGGATCAGCAAGTGCTGGTTATGTAATGGGTAAACTTGTTGACGTGTTCGGATGGGAACGGAGGTTTCTACGCATTAATCGTTTCTTGTGTATTAGCATTCGTATTCATCGCATTAACATTATTCAAGAAAACATCTAAACAATTAGAAAACTAATATAAAAACATCTCTATCAACTAAGATCATTGATCCTCCTTAAATGATAGAGATGTTTTTTATAAAAAATACAGGCTGATTCCTATAATCACCCGTATTTTTCTTTATATTATTACTATAATATTAAGTTCGATTTTAGATATTCTACTAGTTCACTTCTTTTCTTTCGTATTAGTTTTTCCATCAGACGTTTTTATATGTATCTACAGTTTTAACACTTAAGAACAACTTTTTCTCCAATATCAGTAAGTGTATATCCTTCTACAATATATCTACCTACTTCTTTTTCTCTTTTCGCTAAGTTCTATTTCCTTTATCTTCTTTAAATAATTCATAGAAAATCGTAGCATATTTCTCATTTAGATAAATTTCATTTTTAACCATACCTTTTATCTATAGCTTGAGTATCTCCTCATGAGCTGTACTCTTAGTAACATATCCTGAAGCTCCTAATTTAAATGCTTTTTTATATATACGACTTATCTTCATGCATACTCAAAATAATTACTTTTTAGTTTTTATCTTACTCTCTTTTATTACTTTCTAATATATCATAACCACTTCCATCTGGTAATGAAATATCACAAATAAAAAGATCATATGACTCATTGTCAATCTTTTTCTAAAAATTCTTTTTGCTTGAACAATCATCTATAACATCGACATCTTTATTGTCTTCTAATAGAACTTTGATACCTATTTTTATCAATTTATGATCATCAATTAATAATATTTTCATCAGTTTTTCTCCTCTATTAACATTTCTGTTTAGAATTTACACATTATAGTTGTAGATATTTATCATTTTTAATAATTTAAATTCTCCAGAGAAATCAAAAGATTCTCTCTTGTATTCCATAAATTCCTAATCGCCCTTGTTTTTGCTAGTTCCACTCGTTCTTTGGTTAATCCTATTCCATTATCCGCAATAGTTAAAATTATATAATCTGTATTTTCATATAATTTAATTTGGACTTCTGTAGCTCCTGAATGTCGTTTTTATATTTCGATAATGATTCTTGAATAATACGATAAAGAGTAATATCAAAATTATTATTTTTCCCACCCTCATAGTTAGTATAAAATCAACATCTATACCGTATAGATTCTTTATAATCTCAACATATTTCATAATTACTTCTCCTAAGCTAAGTTCAGCACTAGGTGGTCTCAAATTAACAGCTATATTTCGAATATTACTTAAAGCTATTTTCTATTTCAGACTGAATTAATAATAAGCGATCTTTTTTTCTTTTGGTCACTTTTCTTTATCTACTAAATTACTTATTAAAAACAGAAGGCTAGCTAGAGATTGACTTACTTCATCATGAAGTTCTCTCATGAGCATCTTTTTCTCTTCCTCTTGAATTCTAAATATTTTATTTAATAGATAGTTATTTAATTTTTTATTCTTTTTATTATTCTCGACCATTTCATTTATAGAACTGACAAGAACATGGAAAATCACGACTATAATTGTCTTTTTCTATCTTTTGTCCTATAGTCGCCTTCTCGAATTATCTCATCGGTTACTAAGTTAAATCTTGCACAGCGTTTCTATTAATTTTTGAAACGTAGTATCAATAACTAATAACATAACAAACACTAACATATTTAAAATAAGAATTCTTAAAAACTGACTATATGTCTTTATATAAATATCTTTTCGTATAAAAATCCAACTCTAATATAACCAATATTAACATCATCTATAGATGATACATACTCTAATATTTCCCCTCTTGAACTGTCATATTTTCTTAAAATTATTTAACTGTTCATCATTGAAACGTTCGCAATTTTTCTGAGGGAATCTTCTTTTCAATGTTTTTACCCTAAGATATTTTTTCATTATCAAATACTAATAATGTATGCAACTTCATTATTTAATGCTGCACTATGAATCTTTTTGATGAATTTCATACGTATTTTCTGTTTTTATATTTTTCGGAAATATTTCCTGAAAGTTGATAATAAGTCTGCGTTATTCTATCTTTTAAAGCACTCTCCAGTATATCTTTATTACTAACATAAGTATAAAGCTAAAATTACACTTAAATATATTGTATAAATTACTATAAAGAATATAATAATCTTATTTTTATCTTTAATTTTGCCATATGTTAATCCTCACTTATTAAATTTGGATAATCACTAGCTTTTTGTTTCTTCATATTTTTTTCAATTTGAAGCTGTGATAATGTACCTTTTTATTGCACTATCCTTATCAATAGATAGCAAAAATCTGTTTAAGCTTTATCTTTTTCTTCATAGTTTTTATGAGTTACTACTGGCCCAGTTGCAACCTCTGGAAATGTCTTTTATTATTTTTAATATTAAAGTGCAGTATCTGGAAAATTATTATAAATATACTGTAAACGCCCAATCATCTACAATAGCAGCTTTTCACAGTTCCATTAGTTACTTGATTTATTGATTCTTCATGACTATGAGTAAAATAACTATTACTAAAAACTTATTTACTGACATACCCAGTTTTTTCTTTTAAAATAATCATTCATTGCTAAATACCCAGAATAACTATAGTATCTACAAATGCAAAACTCTGGCCTTTTTCAAATCTTCAATACTATTTATATCTAGAATCTTTTTAGCTATAACTATGGGATGATAGTATGTTTTTCCCCTATTTGGTCTTGCTAAAAGTTCTAAAGACTCCTTATCTTCATATAATGAGATATGCTCCCGTCGATAAGAATGCTACATCAATCTTGTTATTCTTTAATAATACATTTATATCTCTATAACTTTTTCTGTATTAATTTTACTTTTTTATTCAATTTTTCGCCGATATAATTAGCTAATTCTTTTTCTAAAATATAACTCTTATTATCACCAGTTACGAAATTAATCCAATTCTTAAAGTTTCATCATCCTTCGCACTATTATCAACTGTTTCTGTTACTTCAGAAAAATCTATATACTCTTCTTGTTTATTCTTCAAAACTAAAGGAAGTACTGCAAATAATAAAACGGAAAAAGGAACTATTACAAAATAGGCTTATAACTATTCTTTTCATTTTTCTCCAACCTCTAAATTATTTTTCTCCAATTTCAAAGACTATATCAATAAATTATTATGTTAAATAATAGAATTAATACTACTTATCTTTTATTAATAGTATAACATTTTATTTTTTAATGAAAAAGAGATATCATTAACTTCTTTCTGATAATCAGTATATATATTGGTTCATATATATATGATAAACAAAACAAATATACTATCGATTCCACTAAATTTTGTTATTCTTTAATTTGTAACTTAAAGGGAGCGATTAAAATCACTCCTTTTCTAGAGATACTTGCTAGCTTCTCTTATACTAAGATTAGCCATATTATCCTTATTCTTTTTTAATAAATTCTCTGACCCACTCGGATTATATTTAGAATAATCTCAGAAGTGCCCAACCAACACACTTTTATTAATGAAAAATTCATTATCACCTAGGTTGTTTTACTAAAAATTCTATCTAAAACTTGTTTATCTACTTTGTCTTTAGAGACAGTTGGTACAAAAATAGCTACTCGTTTTCAACCAAATATTACTGTCCTTACTCCACTCTAGCATTATTTGATCATAACCTTCGATACGAATAACTAAGCTACCTATAACCTTTGCAAGTAAATCAACAGTGTCCCACCATGATTTTTGTCACAATTAGATATTTTAACTTTTGAAATATCTTCTCTTTTTAAGAATTTCTGCATTGCCTTTAAATAATAAACAACTACATATTGAAATTCTCTCTCTTCTTTATTCCAACAATTTCTCAATAAAATCCCAGTCTATCGTCTTTAGATCTTTTCTCGCCTCTGGAAAATATTTTTATAGATTTCCATTCTAGTTGCACCACGTACACTAAAAATCTAAACTTATCCTGCATATACTTTAGACATTGATTCAGCTAAAAAGTTCATTACGATTTTTCTTCAAAGTCAGTTATTAAATCTAATAATTTCATAATTTATAATAAAAGTTCTTATCTGTTATTTTCTAAACTTGCTTTAATGAATCCAGCAAATAATGGGTGTGCTTTTTCTGGACGTGATTTAAACTCTGGGTGGAATTGACCAGCTACAAACCATGGGTGTTCAGGAATTTCTACGATTTCAACTAATTTACCATCTGGACTAACTCCTGATAATACCATTCCTTTTTGAGTTAAACGATCACGATAGAAGTTATTGAATTCATATCTGTGAGCGGTGACGCTCAGTAATATTGATTTCTCCATATTCTTTGTGAGCCACAGATCCTTCTGTTAATGTACATGGGTAACTTCCTAAACGTAAAGTTCCTCCCATTTCTACAACATTTTCCTGGTCCGCTAATAAGTTAATAATTGGGTATGGTGTGTTTGGATCTAATTCTGATGAGTGTGCTCCAGTTAAACCACACACGTTACGTGCAAACTCAACAGCAGCAAGCTGCATACCTAAGCAAATACCGAAGAATGGCACTTTGTTTTCACGTGCGTATTTAATAGTAGTAATTTTACCTTCAACTCCACGATCACCAAATCCACCTGGTACAAGGATTCCGTCTGCATCTTTAAGATACTCATGAACATTTTCTTCTGTAATATCTTCAGATTGAATCCAATCAATTTTAACTTTAGCATTGTTTTTATATCCTGCATGTTTTAAAGATTCTACAACAGAAATATAAGCATCATGAAGTTCTACGTATTTACCAACTAATGCGATTCTTACATCTTCTTTTAAGTTATCTACTCTATCCACTAATGATAACCATTCAGTCATATCAGCTTCAGGCGCAGTTAAACCAAAATGATTTAACACGATATCATCAATTTTTTGAGCTTTAAGATTTACTGGTAATTGATATAGATTACTTACATCACGACTTTCAATAACGTTTTGTTTTGGAATGTCACAGAATAATGAAATCTTAGCACGTAGCTCATCGTTTAAAGCAAGTTCATTTCTAACTACGATAATATCTGGTTGAATACCTAAACCACGTAATTCTTTAACAGATTGTTGTGTTGGCTTAGTTTTCATTTCCCCTGCTGCTTTAATGTACGGTAATAATGTACAGTGAATAAAGCATACATTTTCACGTCCTAAATCGCTACGGATTTGACGGATTGCTTCTAAGAATGGTAAAGATTCGATATCTCCTGTTGTTCCACCAATTTCTGTAATAACAACATCAGCATCACTAGATTCCCCTGCTAGTAATACTCGTGATTTGATTTCATTTGTTACGTGAGGAATTACTTGAACTGTTCCTCCTAAATAATCTCCACGACGTTCTTTTTCGATAATTGAAGAATAAACACGTCCTGCAGTTACGTTAGAATATTGTCCTAAGTTAACATCGATAAATCTTTCGTAGTGACCTAAGTCTAAGTCAGTCTCAGCTCCGTCTTCTGTAACGAAAACTTCTCCATGTTGATATGGACTCATTGTTCCTGGGTCAACATTTAAATATGGATCAAATTTTTTGTAATGTTACTTTTTAATCCTCTGTTTTTAATACACGACCTACTGATGCCGCTACAATACCTTTTTCCTAATGATGATACTACTCCACCTGTTACAAAAATATACTTTGTCATTGTGTTCTCCTTCTATTAAAAATAATAAACCCCCCTACGAAAATTATCGCAGGGGTGGTTTTCTTAAATCACTCTTTAAGAGTGCCCGTATATTATTCTAGCATAACGCAAAATTTTTAGCAACTAAAATAATTCGATATATTAAATTTTTCTTTTAGTATTTATTAAAAGAATTTAAATGAACTAAATGGATAGTATCTTAAGCTTACTTTCCCAATCATTGCTTCTTTCTTAACAAATCCAAATACACGACTATCTGTACTGTGTTGTCTGTTATCTCCTAATACGAAGTATGTACCTTCTGGCACAGTTTTAGATTTTGTACTACTTAAAAATTCAATATTAAAATCTGGTGTAAATGGTGCAGTTCCAGAAGCATTGGCTTCTTTAATTTTTTGAGCTAAGTATGGCTCTTCAACCTTTTGACCATTTACATATAGTACATCGTTTCTGTATTCTATAGTATCTCCAGGAACTCCGATTATACGTTTAATATAGTCATCAGTTTCATTTGCATGGAATACAACTTCATCTCCACGCTCATAATTTTTGCTGAATTTATTAACGAAAACTTTATCGTTATCAGCAAAAGTATAATCCATCGAATGTCCTTTTACTGTAAAAGGTGCGATAAGATATGTGCTTATAAGCAGATAAATAGCAATAGAAACTACTACAACTACTACCCACTCCATAATTTCTCTTAAAATTTTCACTGGTATATCCCTCTTTTATTTTTATTTATGATTAATAATTCTACCATATATTAATAGAAAAATCAAAAATAAATTTTTCCATTAATATATTAGAATTTGTAGATTTCACATCAACTCAAATATTTTTATTAATCTGTTTAGAAAATCAAAAATGTCAATATTTATGTAAATCATTTTTCATAATTTTTTATTTTTCATGAAATACTATTATTTCTGTAAGCACTTTTTATTGTATCTGTATGCTATAATTATTTATACGGGAGTCTGTGAACAGTCTGAGAGGGAATATAAATATTTCGACCGCCTGATCTAGATAATGCTAGCGTAGGCACTACTTGGCTTAAAGACAAACTTAGACCCCCCTTATATTGTAAGGAGGTTTTTATTTTGATAAATTGCAGTATTGCATTACAAATTCTTCCTCTTGATAATCATGATGGAAGACTAAAGATTATAGATAAAGTTATCTATTTTCTACAAAATAAGCATTCAAATGTAATTGTTACTCCATTTGAAACAGTAATTGAAGGGGAATTCAACGAACTTATGGATACTCTTAAAGAATGCTTTGTCCTAGCGGGTGAGGACAGTAAAAATATTTTTGCAAATGTGAAAATTAACTATGGAGATGTTTTTAACTATAAATGAGAAAATTGACAAATTTAATCAATAAATATGCAGCAACTATTTCTATGTTGTTCTTAGTGGTTATTTGGCAAGGAGCTGGTAATCTCGGTTTACTTCCTAAATATATCATACCTACACCTGTTGAAATAGTTAAAGCTTTTATAAAAAACTACGAACTATTAATATTTCACAGCAAAATCACCCTACTCGAAGCTATTATAGGTCTATTCCTAGGGATAGTCATAGCATGGCTTCTTGCTTTAATTATGGATAGCATACCAATATTTAACAAGTCAATCTATCCACTTCTTGTACTGACTCAAACTATACCAACTATTGCAATAGCCCCTATACTTGTGCTTTGGTTAGGTTATGGACTTACACCAAAAATCGTATTAATTGTTTTAACAACGACTTTCCCAATTGTTGTAAGTATTCTAGATGGGTTTAGAAACTGTGATAAAGATATGATTACTTTATTACAATTAATGAATGCTAGTAAATTACAAATACTTTGGCATGTGAAAATCCCAACGAGTCTAAGCTACTTCTATGCTGGACTTAGAGTTAGTGTATCTTATGCCTTTATCGCAGCAGTGGTTGCTGAATGGCTAGGTGGCTTTGAAGGACTTGGAGTTTACATGATTAAAGCGAAAAAATTATTTGAATACGATACTATGTTTGCAATCATAATACTAGTATCGGTTATCAGTTTATTAAGTATCGAACTTGTTAAACTAAGTGAGAAAAAATTTATTAAATGGAAATACATAGGAGAAAATCATGAAAAAGATATTAACTAGCGTTTTTGCTTTTTATCTTAGCAATCTCATTAACTGCATGTAGTACAGTTAATAAAAACGCAGAGAAAAAAGAACTTAAAAAAGTAGATTTCGTACTTGACTGGGCAATTAACACAAACCACACTGGTCTATATGTAGCAAAAGAAAAAGGATACTTCGCTGAAGAAGGTATTGATCTTGACATTAAGCCAGCGCCTGAAGATAGTACTTCTGACTTAATTATTAATAATCAAAGCACCTTTTGGTATTTACTACCAAGACTCAATGGCTAACAAACTTTCTAAAGGTGCAGGAATTACTGCCGTAGCCGCAATTATTGAACACAACACTTCTGGTATCATTTCACTTAAGAAAAACAACATTAAAGAACCAAAAGATCTTCAAGGTAAAAAGTACGGAACTTGGAATGATCCAGTAGAATTAGCAATGGTTAAATCATTAATCCAAAAACAAGGTGGAGATGCTAATAAATTAAATCTAGCTCCAAATACAGATACAAACTCTGTTACTCCACTAGAAAATGGTCTTTTCGATGCAGCTTGGATTTACTATGCATGGGATGGTAAATTAGCTGAAAGCATGAAACTAGATATTAACTACTTCTATCTAAAAGATTTCAATAAAGATTTAGACTACTACTCTCCAGTAATCATTGCTAATAACGATTACTTAAAAGAAAATAAAGAAGAAGCTAAAAAGTTCTTAAAGCTATTAAGAAAGGATATGTCTATGCTATAGAACATCCTGAAGAAGCTGCAGAGATTTTTAATTAAAAATGCTCCAGAATTGAAAGATAAAAAGATTTCGTTATTGAATCTCAAAAAAATATCTATCTAAACAATATGCAACAAACAAAGATCACTGGGGTGAATTTGACGCTAACAGATGGAATGCATTCTACCGTTGGATTAACGAAAACAAAATCACAAAACAACCTCTTGCAGATAACACTGGATTCAGCAATGACTATATAAAATAATGAATATATTATCAATAAAAACTTATCTTTCAATTATCCTAACAATAAAATACTAAAAGATATAAACATCCATGTTGATAAAGGTGAAGTTGTTTCTATACTTGGTGGAAGTGGAGTTGGTAAAAACTACCCTTTTTAACATTATTGCGGGTATAAATCCTCTTCAAAGTGGAGAAATATCTATAAAAGGTAACACAGACTATAAAGGTCGTGTAAGTTATATGCTTCAAAAAGACTTATTATTAGAACATAAGACTATTATTCAAAACATTATACTTCCTCTTTTAATAAGAAAAATCAATAAAAAGAAGCAGAAGAAGAAGCAATAAAAAAATCTTAAAATTATTTAATCTTTATGAATATAAAGATAAATATCCTAGTGAATTAAGTGGTGGTATGCGTCAAAGGGTTTGCACTTCTACGTACATATATGTTCAAAGAAGAACTATTTTTACTAGACGAACCCTTCAGTGCACTCGATGCAATTACTAAAATATCATTACATTCTTGGTATCTTGAAATCAAGAATAAACTTGATATAACTACTCTACTAATCACTCACGATATAGACGAAGCTATTGACCCTAAGCGATAGAATTTATATCATTAAAAATAAACCTGGTGAAATTGTATCTGAAATAAAAATAAATCTTGATGAAACATAATCAAGATGAACAAAAATTAAAATATAAAAAGAGATACTAAATATACTTGGATTATAATAATACACCCTAGCGTGAATTTTCACACTAGGGTGTATTTAATATTATAGATACTATATTTTTTTATTGATTAAGTAAATTAATATTGCAGGGATTACTACAAATAACATTAATTTATATCCAAATACTTCTAATACAAGAAATATAGGTGTAATGTATGTCTTAGTTGCCGCTGAAAATACTAAACAGTATCCTAAGGCTGCTGTTACTAGAAATTGGTAGCCCTAGCCAAATTCCTAGAATTACTCACAAGTTGCTCCAATCGCAAATAGCGGAGTAACCTCTCCTCACTAAAGCCTATCCCTGTACAAATAGCTGTTAATATAATTTTCAACATAAAATCATAAACTTGAATCTGTTCAAAATCTGTAAAAGAAAGATCGATTAAATTTGTACCCTAATGAAGCATATCTGTACTCAAAAACAATACTAACTAAAAATAAATATAACTAGAAGAATCCAAATGATGTTTTCTTTATTCAAAGATACTAATTCTTTTTGTTTTTCCTTTTGAAGCAGATACAAATATAATTCCTACAAAAACAAAAACAACTCCAACAAAAGATTAATTTAGAAACAAACTCTAAATTTATATTAATTCCACTTACATCTATAGCTACAAAGAACTTTTTCCAAACCTAGCTTTTATGTGATACAAAAAGCACTTATATACGCTGCAACGACATATAAGTTACATACTCATAAACTTTTATTTTATTGTAAAGTTAAATTTCTCACTAACAACCTCTAAAATAAATACTACAGCTGCTAATGGAGTTTGAAATAATCCAGCAAACCCACAAATCATTCCTAATTTTCACGAAAAAAATTGTTTTTCTCTGTACTAAAATTCATCAGGAGCCATATTCCACCAATTGCTCCACCCAACTGCACAGCAACACCTTCACGCCCTACACTCACTCCGAAGCTATGAGCCAATAAAAGTATTTAAAGTTAAAATAAATGGGAACTTTCCACGTAACTTTCTCTTTTTATCAGTTGCCGCTTCAATAAAATACTTCATACCTATCGTATTGGTGTGTAAATATTTATTACTAAACTTAGTGAAAAACTAATATCAATGGTGTTAAAATCAATAAATACTTATAATAACTACTAGTTAATTCTATTAACTTTCAATAACGTTTGACCAAATAATGAACAACAAATTGATATTAATAATACCGCACTTATTAATCTAAAATAATAATTCCTTAACATATTATATATATTCTCCTTCTAAATATAAATCTGAGATTGACATATAAGTTCTAAATTTTTAAAAAGTGTATATTATAAACCACTGTGGAAAAGTGACTCAACAAAATCTTGTTTCTACGAAAATCACGATTTTTCGAGATCACTCCTCTCAGATTCTTTACTATTTGATTCTTCTTAAAGCTCAAACTTGATTTTTTTCGGTTGATCATAACTGAATCCTTCTCCTATAATATCATGGACTTCAGTTATTGTCACAAAACGCCTAGGGTCAATTTTATAAACCAAAGACTTTTAGTTTTTCCTATTTCATTTCTTGAAACTACACAATAACCTATATTCAAAGTCTTTCTTAGAATAACTTTCCCTGACCTTTTATATAAGTTAAATCCACGATTCATATCTTCTTGAATTTTTAGTAATAGCTTCTATTTCTGATGAAACTATCATTACTCCTTTTCCAGGAAACACCACCTTCAACGACATAATCTATAACTTTTAGTACAGATAAAAAATATAAATCAAAGTATATAAAATCGCCGGGAAACTTTTAACTACTACGAAAAGTTAATGCTATGATTACACCATCAAGAATCTGAATAATTCTTCCAATTGAACTACCTGTATAAAGCTGTACAATTTTTGCAACTATATCTACTCCTCTGTCGTTTCCTCCTGCAAGAAAAACTATCCCTAATCCTAATCCCGCTAGTAAGCCTCCAAATACAGCAGCTAATAGCCTGTCTCCACCGATCTCTATTTCTATATTATACTTCTCAAATATCCAATCCAAAAAGTTAACATAATTATACCATAAACTGTATATAACATTGTCTTTTTTTATCTAACATTTTATATCCTATAATTAATAAAGGAATATTTACAGTATTGTCCCAACAGAAACTGGAAGACCTATTGAATATAATAATAACAGTGATATACCTGTCCCTCCACCTTCTGCCAACTTATTTGGAACATTAAAATGCATAATAGCAAAAGAATAAATAGCACAACCCTAAAAAGAAATAATAAATAATTCTTTTAAAAATTTTTGTTAAATTTAAAATTTTTGTACTTCTTTTCCATAGTGCACCTCAAAAAGCAATTTTATCCTAATTATAACAGGTTTTAAGAGTCATAAACAACCAGAGTAAATAATATTTTTTTCAGCTCTTAATAATTATAAATTTCATATTTTTCTTAGACATTATTACAAATTTGTACTATAATTATAATATCAATATTGAGGTTTGACTTTTTAAAATGAATAAAAACTTCATACCAAATTATCTTACCCTTTGCAATATTTTTTGTGGGTTTATGTCAATTTTGACTACATCACATGGATATTTTATCTGGGGTACTGTCTTTATTATCTTAGCCATGCTTGCAGATAGATACGATGGTATCGTTGCAAGAAAACTTGGTGTTGTTTCTGAAATTGGTCACGACCTAGATTCATTATGTGACGTAGTAAGTTTTGGAGTAGCACCTGCTATGCTTGTTTTTTGAAATCTTTATTACAAATGATAAGCCATCAACTCTATTAATGGTAATTGTCGCTATTCTTTGTGGAATTTACGTATGCTGTGGTGCTTATCGTTTAGCAAGATTTAATGTAACAAAAATGAAAAATGGATATTATCAAGGTGTTCCTATTACAACATGCGGAACAGTCCTTGCAGTACTTGCTCCGATAAAATTACCAAGTATTGCAATACTAATACTATTAGTGTTACGTTCTACTTAATGATAAGTAATATAAAAATCAAAAATATAGAAAAAAATGTTCGAATAGTTATCTGGACATTCTTTTTATATTCAAATATTTATTAATTACATATTCAAGCTTTATTCACACTAAGCAACTGACTATAACCTCAGTCAACCCCTCTGGATTTTCCCAAGCCATTGAGTGACCTGCATTTTTTACCGTTTTTACATTTACACCATGTTTAGGTAATTCTTCCAGGTCATCACTCGGAAGACTATTTTCCCCAAACATAAAAATTTCGGGATATCAAACTCATATAACATACTTCTCCATGATTTTTCTCTCTGTAATACTGCATCACGAGAAATTTGATAAACTGCTTTAGGTAACCAATTCTTCAATGTTGCAGCCCACATTGTATTCATTCCACCTTCACAATACTTTATTAGTGTCATAATACTTTTTTCGTAATTATCTTCCTTATACTGTGCTATCGCCCAACTAATCTGACCTTTTGTAGAGGGATCTAAGTTTGATTCTGTTAAAATCAATCTCTCAATTCTGTCTCTACACCTTGCATACAACTCAATAGCAATAGCACCACCTAAGCTATGACCAAATAAGATAACTTTATTCAAACCTAAATCTTCCAAAAACTCCGCTAGATATTTTGCATGTTCTTTAACCTCATATGAAAAATCTAGAGGTTTGTCACTATATCCAGCTCCTAATAAATCTATAAGTACCCTCCTATGGCCTTTAAATTTCTCACTATTAAAAATTTCTACATAATCAAATGATCCAGCGCATCCTAATCCATGAATAACTACTACAGGTATCCCACTTCCCTCAAAATCATTATACCTTATCTTGTATTTTTCATTCCTTATTGTGTATTCTCTCATTAAAACCTTACTCCATATAGTTACTTTTACTTAATTATATCACTTATTATTAGTATATTACTTTTTAAATTTTTGTTATATAATTTTATAAGTAATTTTTGAATAGTAACAAACTAAAAAGGAGATTTCAAAATGATATTTACTGAAATTAGTAGTGAAGAACTTCAACAATTTCAAAAAGAAAAATAACCACAGATATTATTTCTCTCAATCTGCAGAATATAATATTATGGCGAATAATAACAACTTAAAAACTGAAATTTTTAGCCGTAAAAGAAAAATAATAAAATACTAGCATACGGTATTTTCATTTTATTTTCAATATAAAAAATACTTTTTACAAAGTAACTGCACAATATGGACCAATTATGGACTACTCAAATTCTGAATTAGTTAGTTTTTACTTTTGAACAGTTAAAAACACTATGCAAAAAATCTAAGAGTATTATGTGTACGTGTAAATCCATTTGTAAAATGAAAAATCTACAATGATGTTGAATTTGTAGAAGAAAACGAAGATGCAGTTAGAACAAATAGAATTCTAAATGACTTAAATTATCACGCTATGAATGAAGATTTATTTACAAAACCCTACACTAGCTTCTCGTTGTGTTTTTCTCTAAAAAACTAGATGAAAACTATTACTGAGAAGTAATTTATTAAAAATATTTCACAAATTGCTCGTTATACTATTAATAGAACGATGAAAGAAGGAGTTCAAGTTCGTGAAATAGACATATTCAATGAAGAAGATGCTAAAATCTTCGATGAAATAAATCGCGATACTAGAAGATAGAATTGATTTTGAAATCCGAGACAATAATTATTTCAAATCATTAAAAATAATATAGGAGATAAGGCTCACTACCTTGTTTCATATATTGATTGTGATCAATTCGTTGAAACTACAACTAATACAATTGCAAATCTTGAAAAAGAGCGTGATGATTTAAAAGAAAAATTAGAACAAGGAAAAGTGAATGCTAAAAAAGCAACTAATCGTCTAAAAAGAATTTGATGAAAATATTGCAATATGGTATAAAAAAATCGATAAAATAAAAAGAACTTAAAAGCTGAAAATGGAAATGTTATTAACCTTTCTTGTGCAACTTTTATAGAAACAGGTCAAGATTTAATCTACTTTACAAGTGGGGCAATGAGAAAATTCCACCGTTATGAAGGGCCATATTCAATCCTATTCCATATGATGAAATATGCAATTAACAATAACTTCAAATATTTCAACTTCTTTGGTACTTCAAAAGATTTCCATTCTGAAGATGCTACTGACTATGAGTGTACTACAGTTCAAACGTAACTTCAATGAGAATATTGAGTACTTTTATGGATAACTATGAAAATTAGAAATGCTATTGGTAAAGTTTGGAAAATTTAATAAAAAGGAATTGAGACAAATCTCAATTCCTTTTCTTCTCTATTCTGACTTTTTAGCAGCTTTTTCGTAGCTTTTTGGTCTTTTCTTTTTTTTGTGGTTTGTTATTTTCTGGATACATTACTTTATCTACTAATCCATACTCACACGCTTCTTCTGCTGTTAAATAATTGTCACGCTCTGTATCACGTTCAATAGTTTTAATAGTTTGACCAGTTCTATCTGCTAAAATTTTGTTTAATTTTTCTCTTGTTCTTAATATGTGTTTAGCTGCAATTTCTATTTCTGTTGCTTGTCCTTGTGCCCCACCTAATGGTTGGTGAATCATTACTTCAGCATTTGGAAGAGCGTATCGTTTACCGATAGTTCCAGCAGCAAGTAAGAATGCACCCATACTAGCTGCCATACCCATACAAATAGTAACAACATCACATTTAATATGTTGCATTGTATCATAAATTGCAAAACCAGCTGTTACACTTCCACCTGGTGAATTAATATAGAAATAAATATCTTTTTCACTATCTTGTGCTTCTAAAAAAATAAAAAGTTGACTTGTTATTGAGTTTGCTACTTGATCATTTAACATCTGAACCAAGAATGATGATTCTATCTTTTTAATAGTCTTGAATAAATATCGTATGCTCTTTTCCCTTGAGAAGTTTGCTCTATTACTGTAGGAATTAAATTCATTTTCTTACCTCCTAATTTTTCTTTTCACTAGATATTATATATCAAAAATGGTCAATTAGCAACTTTTTCCCTTTCTAAGTACTCCTCATATCAAATATAATAACACTTACATTTAAACTAAAAATCGACTTAAAATAATAATTCTAAGTCGATTTCTATATATTTTCTATAGTCTATAAGAATGTTCTTTAAAGTTCCCTACTATGGTATTTACCGCACTTACCGTAATAAATGCTTCAGGACAATTTTTCGCTACTAATTTACGTAATTGGTACATTTCATTCTGCTGAATAACTACAATTATCATTCGTTTCTTCTCGTGCGAATATCCACCTTCTACGTCCATAATTGTTGATCCTCTATGTAAAGTATTATTTATAACTTCAACCATTCTTTCAGGATTACTACAAATAATTGTACATTGAATATAAGCTGAGAAGAATTTCTGAACACCTTTCATCGTTTGGTTACGTACAAAACTCATAACTAGAGCATACATTACATATTTTTATATCAAAAAAATATCCATACTATTGTATAAACTGTAATATCTTGTATAAGAAATACAGTTGGTAAATTAGAATCCATCTTTTTGAAATGAATTTACCTGTAATATCTGTTCCCCAGTAGAAGCACCCGCAACTAATAGACAACACATTGCAAGCCCAGAAATAATCCCACAGAAAAATTGCTGCAACAAGAGGATCGCCTAAATCTACTGGTGTGATAATTTTTGGTAAATTATTTATTAAAAATGACGATATACTTATCACATACTCCTGTAAAATTACGAACTTACGGCTAATATATCTATATCCTATATAAAATAATGGAACATTTAAAAATAAATTGTACAGTACCTATTTTTATTCCTGTAAGTTTGTTTATTACTAAACTTAACCCTAATGCACCACCTGCTCCAATATTATTTACAGGTATTAGTAATCCAGCATAAATAGAGAATAATATTGTTCCAATGATTATTAGAAAAGACATTTCTTTTGATTGTTTATGTTGCTCAGTCGTATAAATCGTATCTGATAATTTCATGATTTCCTTATCCTTTATTTTTTATCATGTATATTTTTAATACAAATATAAATTTAAAACAAATAAAAATTGATTATCTTTTTATAAAACATTAAGAAATAATTCATTTTGTAGGCATTTTGTGTTAAAAATTTAAGTAATAGACTTTTTAGTTATTATGATATAGAAGAAATTTGGGAGTCATTCATTAGTTAATTTATACAATAATTAATTTTTAATTTATGAATCTCCCTTTTTAAAAAGGAGCTATTTATGATTAAACTCTATAATACATTGACAAAACAAAAAGAAATTTTAAAAACAATTGAAGAAAATAAAGTAAGAATGTACGTTTGTGGACCTACTGTATATAACTATATACATATTGGAAATGCACGTCCAATAATAGTTTTTGACGTAGTTCGCAAATATTTAGAACACAGTGGCTATGAAGTAGATTTCATCTCTAACTTTACAGACGTTGATGATAAAATTATTAAAGCTAGTAATGAAGAAGATATTTCAACAAGTGAACTAACTGAAAAATACATTACAGCTTTTTTTAAAGACTATGATGCACTTGGATGTAAGAGAGCAACAAAAAACCCTAGAGTTACTGAATACATGCAAGAAATAATTAACTTCATCTCAAAACTTGTTGAAGAGGGATTTGCATACGAAGCTAATGGTGATGTTTATTTCAGAACACGTAAAAAAGAAGATTACGGAAAATTAAGTAAACAATCTATCGATGACCTAATTAGTGGTGCTCGTATTGAAGTCGGTGAACATAAAGAAGATCCTCTAGATTTCGCATTATGGAAAAAAGCTAAACCTGGTGAAGTCAAATGGGATAGTCCATTTGGAGAAGGTCGCCCTGGTTGGCATATTGAATGTTCTGTAATGGCAAAAGAAACTCTAGGTGATACAATCGACATTCACGCTGGTGGACAAGACTTAACATTCCCTCACCACGAAAATGAAATAGCACAATCTGAATGTCACAACCATGCACCGTTTAGCAACTATTGGATGCATAATGCCTTTATTAATATTGATAATGTTAAAATGAGTAAAAGTTTAGGTAACTTCCGCCTTGTAAAAGATATTATTGCGGAAATAGATCCAATGGTGCTTCGCCTATTCATGTTAACAGTTCACTATAGAACTCCAATTAACTATACATTAGAAAATATTGAACTTGCGAAAACAAACTTTGAAAAATTAAAACTTCTTATCAAAACTTACAATTCAGATTAAATAATGATATGACTGATGAAAAAAATTAGATACAGAAGTTGTAGCATTAGTTACAGAAGAGTTAAATAAATTTGAAGAATATATGCAAGATGATTTTCACACAGCAAACGCACTTTCTTCATGGTATGAAATAGTGAGAATATCTAATTCATACACAGCAAAAGAAACTGTTAATAAAGAAACTCTAGAGCTAATCAACGCTGCATTTGAAACTTATAGTTCAATTCTAGGAATAAATGTAAAAGAAGATAATACTCTTAATAGTGAACATATCGAAAGCTTAATAGCTGAACGTGAAGCAGCTCGTAAAAACCGTGATTTCGCTTTAGCTGATAAAAATTCGAGATGACTTAAAGAACAAGGAATTATCCTAGAAGATACTAAACAAGGTGTACGATGGAAAAAAATATAACTTTTAAATTTACTGAAAAAAACTTCGCTAACCCAAACCAAATGCAAGCTTTAACCCTTGCCTATATCGGAGACAGCATCTATGATATTATGAGTAGAGAATACGTTATGAAAAATCACTTGGGGAAAATAAATGATCTTCATAAAACTGTATCTACAATTGTATCAGCAAGAGCACAAGCAAGTTTTATGGAAAACATACTAAATAATAGTATATTAACAGAACAAGAAGAAAAAAATTTATAACCGTGCAAAAATCAAAAAAACAACTCTAAAGCAAAAAACGCAAGTATTATGGAATATAAACTAGCCACTGGTTTTAGAGGCTGTCTTCGGTTATTTATATTTAGAAAAACTTTGAAAGATTGGAGGAAATGTTTAACTACATAATAAAGATTATATGAAGAAAAACAATAAACACTATAAAGAATTAAGACTAAAAAAACAAAGAACAAAAACCCTCAAGTTCAAACTCCTGAGGTTGATTTAGATAAAGAAGTAATTGCTGGTCGAAACGCTATACTTGAAGCTATTAAAATCAGGACGTGAAATTAATAAAAATTTTATTCCAAGAAGGTATTGAAAAAGGAAGATTAAAATCTATTTTTGCTATTGCTAATGAGAAAAAAATCATTTGTCAAGAAGTTCCAAAACGTAAATTAGATAATTCAACTACTGAACGTCACCAAGGTGTTATCGCCTATGTTGCACCATATTCTTACTTTGAACTTGATGAAGTAGTAAATAACCTAGAAATTAATAAGGATACTACACTTTTGATTTTAGATCATATAGAAGATCCGCACAATCTTGGAGCAATAATTAGAACTGCTGAAGCAAGTGGTGTTAAAGCAATAATTATTCCTAAACGTCGTGCTGCTGTAGTTAGCCAAACTGCAGTTAAAGCATCTGCTGGGGCAATTGAACACATGCCCGTTATTCGCGTATCAAATTTAACTGATGCTATTAAAAAGTTAAAAGAAAAAGGATTCTGGATTGCGGGAACTACACTAGCAGAACGTTCTGAAGATTATACAAAAATTGCAAAAGATGTACCACTAGCTATTGTAATCGGTAATGAAGGTGAAGGTATGAGCAAAGTTGTTACTAATGAATGTGACTTCTTATATCACCTGCCAATGTTAGGAAAAATACAAAGCTTAAATGCTTCTGTAGCTGCTGGAATTATTATGTATGAAAGAATAAAATCTAATGATTAAAATATTAGAATCTAAAGAAGAGCTTAACCTTGGTTTTGCTCTTCGTATTAAAGTATTCGTTAAAGAACAAAAAGTTCCAGTGGAACTTGAACTTGATGACAAAGATCACAGTAAGAACACTGTTCATATTGGATATTTTCATGATGATAAACTTATCGGAATCGCACGTCTTATAGATCTCGATAAAGACATTATTCACATTGGACGTGTTGCTATAGATAAAAGATTATCGTGGAAAAAGGAATTGGTCGTAAGCTAATTATTGGTTGCGAAACTATTGCCAAAAACATTTTAAAAAGAGAAGTAATTATAGAATTAAGCGCTCAAATCCAAGCTGAAAAATTCTATGAATCATTAGGTTACAACAGAGTTAATGATAAAAATATATTTAGATGCGGGTATTGAGCATGTAGATATGAGGAAAGTAATTAATTAAATTTACAAAGGAGGCTTTTTATGAAAAAAACAATATTTATTTATTGATGGTTATAATCTACTTTTTTTCGTATGAAAGAATATAACTTAATAAAAAAAGCTCTACCTTCCCTACTGAACGTGATATTCTAATCGATATGTTACGTGAATATGCAGGAGAAATAATTACATCGTCTACTGTGTATTTGATGCCTATCTAACTCGTGCAAAAAGAATATATTAAAAGAAGAACCACCTATCAGTATTGTCTATACAAAAAACTGGAGAACGTGCTGATCAATGGATGAGAAAGAAAAACTCGAGAATTAAGAATCGATCACTTTGTGGATATCATAGTTGTAAGTGATGATAACGATGAACGTGATACAACACTTGGCTATGGAGCCATTCTAAGAGATTGTCACATGTTTATAAAAAGAGTTAAAAGATAGAAAACAAAATGTTTCTAAAATAACTAGAAAAACACAATTCAAGAGAATTAAAAAAATAGACATATTCGAATGAGTGATAAAGATAGAAAAAAACTAGAAAATTTCATAAAAACGGAAATTTTAAAACTAAAAGAGATGGACTTAATAAAATCCATCTCTTCTTTTTACTATTTATCTATTCTAAATGAAAACTAATTTCAATTTTTCCTTTACCTGAAACTGCTGTTATTTGTTTTATCTTTAGCAGCTCATCTGTATTTTTACTATAATTAATTTGATAATCTTGTTTTATTTCCTTTAATTTTTGCGAAAAATATCTCCAGATTCTGTGATTAAATTCATAGAATTTACCTTTAGTTTGATCTACTATAATTTTTGTATTATTTTTTTAGTTTCAATAATCGCTTTATTTATAGTATCCTTTGTAATCTGTACCTTTTTATTATCAGTAGTGATTTTTAAGATTACCTATCTCAGCTTCATCAACTACAACCTCATCATTACTACTAATGATTAAATTTTCTACATTTACAAATATTTTTAGAAGTTGCATCTCTGTTTTTCCAGACTTATATTTTTATATACTTTATTAGGAAGATATACATTAAGGCTATTATCACTAATTCCTCTGCGAAAGCAATAATATTTAATAAATTATTTTTCTATAAAATACTTATAATTTCCTTTGTACTTTCCTTGTATTAAAATCGTCTCATTATCGTGATAATAAATTTTGACATTATTTTTTTCAATGTGTTAATTTTAATACTATCTATCCCTTTCTTCCCAATCCATTCACTAAAGACTTTATAAGAAGATTCTTTTGGAGCATTTGTTTCTGTATCCTCTTTACTAAATCTTACACAACCCGTTGATATAGATACTGTGAATATTCCTATAATTAATGTTTTTAATAATTTTTCATAGTAATCTCCTCCCTAGTTCAGAATACTCTATTTAATATTAATGTCAAATAAAATAAGCAGGAGCATTCAATAAGATTGACTTCTAAGAAATCAAAATTTTAGAATTTTTCCTGCTTCTATTTTTTATAATTATCTCATTGTTACGAATTCTTCAGAACCTGTTGGGTGATTGCTACTGTGTTATCAAAATCACGTTTTTGTTGCACCCATTTTAATAGCTACAGCAAAAACCTTGAATCATTTCATCTACACCATATCCAATTCCGTGTAATCCAATAACTTTCTCTTCTTCTCCAAGAGTTACTAGTTTCATAAAACATGGTTGTCTGTGACTAGTTATTGCAGAATACATTGGAGTAAATGATGATTTATAAACTTTAATGTTTTCTTCACCAAACTCTTTAATAGCTTGTTCTTCTGTGTATCCAATAGAACCAATCGCTGGGTGTGAGAATACTACTGTAGCAACATTAGTGTAATCTAAGTGCTCTTCAGGTTTATTATTAAATAATCTTTCTGATAATCTACGTCCTGCCGCAACAGCAACTGGAGTTAAGGCAAGTCGTCCTGTTACATCACCAACTGCATAAACTCCCTCTACATTAGTATTTTGGTATTTGTCTGTTGGAATAAATCCACGCTCATCCACTTCCACACCTGCAGCTTCTAAGTTAAGATTTTCAGATAATGGTTTTCTACCGATTGCCCAGATTAAAAGATCAACTGTAGTTTCGCGTCCATCTTCAAGCACTAAAGTAACACTGTCATCAGCATTTTTTACAACTTTTTTAGGAATAGCATTTGTATGAAGAGTTGGTCCTTCTTCATTAATAACTTTTACTAAAGTATCTACTATATCTTTATCAAAAAGTTCTTAAAGGACGATCACGACGTACAAATAAGTGAGTATCAACACCTAATCCATTGAATACCCCTGCAAGTTCAACTGCGATATATCCTGCACCAACTACAGCGATACGTTTTTGGTAATTGTTTCAGTGCAAATACTTCATTAGAAGTAACACCAAATTCAACACCTTCAACATTAGGGATAGTTGGTTTGTCCACCAGTCGCTATTAAAAATATGATCAGCTGTATACTGTTCACCATTAACTTCAACTGTATTTTTATTTACAAATTTAGCATATCCTTTTACTAGATCTACTTTATTATTATTTAATCCACGTTCATAAGAACCATGAATTCTATCAATATATGCAGAACGATTACCTACTAATTTAGAGAAATCAAATTCTACATCTCCAAAATTAAATCCATAATCATTTGCGTATAATTTTAAACTTTCAGATATTTGTGACGCGTGCCACATGACTTTCTTAGGAACACATCCAACGTTTACACATGTTCCTCCTAATTCATTTCCTTCAATTAACAATCCTTTTACACCGTACATTGCAGCTCGGTTAATTGAAGCTATTCCTCCGCTTCCTCCACCAATTGCAATATAATCATAATGTTTTGCCATGTTTTCACCTCTATAATATAGTATAGCTTTTATCAACTAAAGATTAGTATTTCCTTAACTTTTCATAAGTTAAACTTAATCTCTATATTTCATATTATGCAACATTTAATAATTTAATTCAATAGATATGCTTACATTTGTAATCAAAAATTGAAAATCATTTCATTATCATAGATTTTCAATACAAATTTTATTTAAACCATTAAAGCATTGTTAATGATAAATACTCCTTTTTTATGATATAATTTTTCAATAAATGAGGGTGATTATATGTTTAACTATATAGAAAAATTAAACTCTATAGAACAATTTAAAACTTTGAAAGAGGAGAATGAAAAAATTGTTTTTGTATTTTCTGCAACATGGTGCCCTGATTGTATCATGCTTGATCGTTATTTAGAAGAAACGATGAACAAGTTTCCTGAAATAAAATTCATCTACGTTAATCGTGATGATTTTTCCAGAAATAGCACAAGCCCTTGATATTTTTGGTATTCCATCTTTTTGTAGGTTACAAAAATAATGTTGAAGTCAGTCGTTTCGTATCAAGACTTGCAAAAACACAAAAAGAAGTAGAACAATTTTTAGAGAAAATCTAATAAAACTGTAAAAAGGCTCAGCATTTTGCTAAGCCTTTTTATACTACCCTAAATAATAAAGTGGTCCTAATATTTTTTTAATATTTTTCAGTTGATTCAAATTTTTAAATCTAATGCATCATCAACAGTTTTTATCTTATTATTTTCTATCATTTCTTCTAATGTTGATGGAATTACACTTAGTTTAAAACACTGGAGTTATTTTTAAATCTGATGTAGGAACGATATTATAAAAGATCATTTTCTTTGATTTTTTTGACCTACAAAAATCTCTTTTGTCCCTTTTATCCATGTTTACTTTTTACTGTTTTGTTTGCAATAAAATGAGATAATGAGTAACCTGATTTAGGTGCTACTATTATTTTATTATTTTTTTGTAGCATCTCCAATATTATTAAATTCATCAACTCTTAAAACATTAGATGTTCCTTTGGAAAGATTAATATTTCCTTCAAAAAGTCTTTTTCAAATTCTACATTGAATACCTTTCTATATACTGCAGTAAATTCAATATTTTTCCCTTTTTCTGTAACTACAGCACCTAATTCATTCGTTTGCAATAGCTTGTTTTTAGAAACTCTGATATTTTCTGAGTTTTCACCAGCCATTAAATAATCGATATTCGCCTGCCAACCTAAGAACTCTTGCTCTGTAACTCCTGTAGCCGTTGGTAAATTAATCATACTATCTATTCTAGATCCTACTAGTACCTCTTGACCATCAGACAAGAATTTATCAATACCTCGTCCTACAAACTTAACAGTAACCCACTCACTATCTACTTTTTAAAGTAAATCTCTAAAACTGTCTCAGCTGTAATATAATCATCATCGTTGATTACTTTCTTATTAGATCTGAATAGCACTTCATATCCAGAATTTGGTTTAATTTTTTTACGAAGTTCTGCTAGTAAATCCCCTATTTTTTTAGTTTCAGGCCATTCTATATCTTTATCTTTTATACTATCATCAACCTTACCAAATCGTTTATTATAATCATCCTGTCGAATTTTAATAGTATTAACATTTTTCTTTATAATTTGCTTTTACTATAATACTATTGTCGATACTAACTTTAGATAAATCCTTAATTTCATTTATTTTTAGAATTATCTTTTGCATCTATAATAGTATAACTATCAACATGATATTTTTTTCTTTATCAAAGAACTTAGTATCTATTTCACTTAGTTTTTCTGACCAGTTAACAACGTCACTTCTTTTTTTAGTAACACCGTTATCTAATAATATCTTTGTATTATATTTCGCTTTAATTTTTATATTATTTCCTAATACTTGAGAATTTGAAATTTCCTTGTCATCAAGATAATAACCAGAAAAATCATAACTTGAATCATTACTAGTTATATCTTTAATTTCATTTTCTTTAATGAAGTTACCAAACGATACTCCCTGTTTGATTAAAAACTCTTTATTATTCTTCTTAAATACCGAAGGATATTCTATTTTTACATTATTCCAGTAATCTTTATCCTGAGTTAATTGCACTTCTATTTTTTCGATAAATATAGAACTTCTATATTCTCCGAATTTGTTTCCTTTACCATCAACCAATATTTTAGCTTTTGTATAACTATAATATTTATCAGGTCGATAATACTGTTCCACTTCATATGGTAAAAACTGAGACCTTATCATCCTTAGGAGAATTTCTTAATTCAATCGTTCTATTTACTACCTCTTTTTACCTTCTTTTACTACTAGATTAATATTTTTTGAGTAAAATACACCTGACTTGTTTTTAGAATATTCAAGATTCTCTATATTTCCTTTTATTATCCATGTCATAACTCATAACATTCATTATTATTCTACTATTGGGTACAAAAAGTTTTAATAGACTTCTATCAACTATTTTTCCAGTTCCACTTTTTCAGCTGTACTCTGAACAATTCACTCGGAATATTATTGCTATCAAGAGAGTAGAAAATTAGATAATTATATGAATTCTTTTTATAACTTAATAACTCAGCACTATACTCCAATTCTTCCATATTACTCTGAATTAGATTATTTTTATAACAGGAAGAGAGTAACTTCTACTTCTAGAGAATAAATCAAAATTAAATACATTATTCCTTAGTACTGTATCCATTACAGTTGTATTGTAATCTGTAAAATAATCTGCTTTTTGTCTCTGAACTTGCAACTGTAATTAAGCTAAAACATAACAATCCAGAACTTATAAATTTTACAATATTTCAACATTTCTCCTCCCTTTTCTTATTAATTTCTATTATACCATATTCTATAATAACAATTATACAAAAATATCGTTAAAATAAAACTAAATATTACCATATAACTTTAAAAATACTTTTCATTGCTATATAGGTTTAAATACCATAAAATTGACCCTATAAGTGTATCACTTATAGGTCTATGTTTTCTATTAATGTTATTTTTAAAGCTTCACTTATATTTTCTAACATTATTTGATCATTAGATATACTAACTTCATCATATTCGTAATCATCCGCAAAATCGTACGAATACTCCTTATATAGGAACATTTCATTAGAGTAATCTAAAAACTCCTCCTCTGGAGTAGAGAACTCTACTTCATTATAACTTTCATCAGCGTAATCTGATAAAATTTCATCTTCATAGTCTATTTCAGTATTGAAGTCCTGAGAATATTCATCATCTTGCCCGTACCTGGGATCCGGCGACTCCAAAACTAGATAAGTTCATTGTATACATAAAAATCTCTTAAATATCTTTTTTTATTATCATAATTATACATAATAGTTTAACTTTTTCAAGCAAAAAAACTATAGTTTTTTTCAAAAATATTTTTCTTATCTCATCAAGTGCTTCTACGCTTGCTCTAAAGCGGATTAACTGCCCTATCTCCAACGAAAAACACTCTTTTACAGTAACATCTCCTTGAGCATATACAGCTATATAAACTAATCCGACAGACTTTCCACTTTCATCACTATTTGGTCCAGCTATTCCAGTTGTAGCAATAGCAAAAATCACTATTTAGTCTCTTCGCTACTCCTAGGGCCATCTCTCGAGCAACCTCTTCACTAACCGCACCAAATTTTTCTAAAGTTTCTTCTTTTTACTCCTAATGTCGTAATCTTAGATTTATTTGAATAACATACAACTCCTTCTAGTAATGAACTCGAAATTCCACTTTTTCTACTAGCATTTCTGCTATTTTTCCACCAGTAAGAGATTCCGCAATGGAAATTGTGTAATTATTCTCAATAAGAAGATTAGCTACCGCACTATTTAATTCAGTTTGTGAGCTAGAGACATCTTCATCTCCAACTAAATAAATATATTCTCCTACACCTTCTCTACTCTCTATTTCTTCTAGTTGACGATTTATCATGTCCTCACATTCATTTTTATCTTCAGCACTTGCAGTTATTCTTAATAGTACCTCACCAGTTTTTGCATATAATGCTAGAGTAGGATTAGTCTGTCTCATCCATTATATCTTTTATTTTTGTTTCTAAAAGTGATTCACCAATACCATAGAATCTACGTATTTTTGAAAAGAAATTGTTTCTTACTATATTTTTCTAAAGTAAGGTTTAACACTTTTTCTCAAACATATCACGCATTTCTCTTGGAGGCCCAGGCATTAAGATAATACGTTTATTATTTTCTTCAATTATTATCCCTGGAGCTGTACCACAGAAGTTTTTCTAACACTATAGCTCCTTCAGGAATCATAGCTTGTTTTTATTATTTTTCTGTAATTACATTTCTACCAGATCTTGTCAATCTCTCAAGAATTTTCACCCATGAATATTCATGAAAAATAAAAATCCTTCCAAAAAAATTCTGCTGCACATTCTTTAGTTATATCATCATCAGTAGGTCCCAAGCCACCAGTAATTATAACCGTATCATTTTCTGAAAAATGCAATATCTAAAAGTTTTAAAGTAACCTTTCTCGATTATCCCCTACTGTAGTTTGCCTAAAGACTGCTAAGCCAAGTGCCGCTAGTTCTTTTTGATAAATATGCAGTATTAGTATTTACTATATCACCTAATAATAATTCTGTTCCAACAGAAACGATTTCAACTCTCATAAATAAACCTCACAAAATTTACTAATTTTTCATCTCTTAATTCTATTCTACATCATAACAGCCTAAAAATAAAACAATCTAGACCTAAAAGTACTTTCATTTTTTAAAAAAAGAAAAAGCTCAATGAACTTATTCATTGAACTTTTTCTTATTACCTATTCTCTATTTGTATATTTTTGATGCAATTCTAATTGATCTCCCATAAGTTCATCAACTGTTACCAGTTCAAATCCTTGTTCTGTTAAGTATTGGAGTACTGTAGGTAATGCATCGATTGATGTTTGATGTACATCATGCATTAATATTATTGAACCTGGTTGAGTTTTTCGAACTTCCTTCATTATTGAAGCAGTATTTCGATTCTTCCAATCAAGTGTGTCTATATCCCATAATATAAACGACTGATCAACAGCTGCTTGAATAGTGGAATTGATTCCACCGTATGGTGGTCTCATTATATGTACATCTTGACCACTTGCCTTTTTCAAAGCTTCAGTAGTATCGTTTATCTGACTTTTAGCTTGTTCTAAACTAATCTTAGTTAATAATGGATGACTCCATGAATGGTTTCCAATTTGATGACCTTCTGCAACAACTTGCTTAATAATATTCTCATTGCCAGCGACAGCCTGTCCTACCATGAAGAATGTAGCTTTTTGCATTATATTTTTTTAATAATTCTAAAGCAACTGGTGTGGTATTAGGATTTGGTCCATCATCAAATGTTAAAGCTACAGCTTTTTCTACTTCTTTTTCTTAATATATTCATTATATTTTTCTAGATCCTCACCCTTTAGATACGTCTCATCAATATATTTAAATAAATCATTAACCGGTATTTCTACTGAATTAATATCTTCTTTATTTGGCTCTATATTAATATTGAACTTAGAGTCTGTATAGTTAAATTTCCATGTAGCCATATCTTGATCTCGAAGATTTATAATATTCTGATTAATAACTTCTTCAGATAACCCCTTTTACCGCTAGTTGTTGTTTTTATTTTTAGATAAAAATTTCTGTTTTGCAATATCTGGTGAACTAAATAAACTAGATAATGTAAATTCTTTATTATCTTTATCTAAATATATACTTGAAACTATTGATTCACTCAGCAGATTCAACTTTTCTTGATTCTACTTTATGCGTGATTTTCTTTACACTTACTTCATTTACATTAGCAAAATTCGATTCTTTTTTCTTCTACTCCGTAAAATACTACTTCTTTAATATCCTTTATCGAAGTTTAAACTTCCTTCTACTAATCCTTTTGTAGCCTCATTTAAACGTTCTTTAATTTCATTAGCTTGCTCTGTGTTTTAAGTTTGGTATATAAACTTTAACATATTTATCTCCTAACCATCCAGCTTTGACACTACTGTTTTTAGCTAACTCAGATTTATCCCCATCTTCAACTAATTTTTTCACCTCAGATTGAAAATTATATTCTTGCCATTTTTGTAATGCTTTATCTCCAAAAAATAATAAAAACGTACATACTATCATACATAACACGGCTAATATAATACCTAATCTCTTCATTATTCATTTCCCTCCTTAATATTTTTTTCTTCAATTTATCTTTGAGTCAATCCCATCCTTTAATTATTATACATTAAACAATTAAATTACTCCAGCAAAATTTAAACAAAAGTATACAATCATATAGAAAAAAGATATTAACAATAACGCTAATACCTTTTTCTATATCTATTTATTCTGCATTCTACGACCTTTTTGTCGAAGAATTTCTTATCTGTACCACGACGTTCATTACGATTTTTCTTATCTTTATTGTCAGAACGACGACGTCTGTCATTTCCTCTATTTGAACGTCTTCCTTTATCTTGTCTTCGTGGAAGAGGTTTTTCAAATGATAATTCTACATCAACTTCTTTTTATCATTTAATTAATTTACTTAATAATATAGTAATAACTTTCTCTGCATTAGTTTCAGCTAGCAGCTTATTTGCTAAACTATTAAACTCTACATGATTTTTATCCATTTCTGAAATAACTTCTTCAAAATAATCTATTGTTACGTGATTTTTCACTTCCTCTTGTGAATATGGACGTAGCATTTTCATTCTCTCTCCACGAGAATTTTTCAATATCTTTTAAGTATGGCATTTCTACTGGGTTTAAGAATGTTATCGCAACTCCCTGATTTACCTGCTCTACCTGTTCTACCAATTCTGTAGTATAGCTTTCTACATCTTGAGGAATATCAAAATTATAGACATGGGTTACATCACTAATATCAATACCTCGCGCTGCCACATCCGTAGCAACAAGAATTTGTAACGAGTTATTTTTAAATTTACGTAGAATTTCTAAACGTTTAGATTGAGTAATGTCTCCGTGTAGCCCTTCTGCTAAATATCCTTTAGCAATTAAAGCGCTCGCTAATTCATCAACACGACGTTTAGTTCTTCCAAATACAATAGCTAAGTTTGGATTTTGAACATCTAAAAATCCAACTAGCGTTTCTAATTTTTCATTTTCTCTAGCAATTGTAGCGTACTCTGTAATGTCTGGTTTAAGATCTTCATCACTCATAGTTTTAATAAGTTTATAGTCTTTCATAAATTCTTTAGAGAGTTCCATTATTGTTTTCGGCATAGTTGCTGAGAATAATAATGTCTGATGTCTTGATGTAATTTTTGATAAAATAAATCTAACATCTTCGATGAATCCCATATTTAACATTTCGTCTCGCTTCATCTAATACTAAATGTGTTAATGTTTCTAATTTTATCGTTCTTCTATTAATATGGTCGATTACTCGTCCTGGCGTTCCTACTATAATTTGTGGGCGTTTTTTCAAATCTTGAATTTGTCTTTCAATACTTGTTCCACCAAATACGATGCTAACTTTTAATCCTTTCGCTCGTGACATAAGTCGAAGTTGTTCTCCTACTTGTTGAGCTAGTTCTCTTGTTGGGGCAAGAATTAATGATTGTAATTGATCATTTCGCCTTACTGTATCTACTAACGGTATTCCAAAAGCACCTGTTTTTCCTGATCCTGTTTGTGCTTGTGCTAATATGTCAACTCCAGATAATACATATGGAATTGTTTCTGTTTGAATACCAGTTGGAGATATGAAATTCATGTTTCTTAGTGATTGAACCGTCTCTTGACTAACCCCTAATTCTTCAAATGTTGTCATTTAATTCTCCTTAATTTATTCAATTTTATATACTGTCTTATTTATATAACCTGTTAATTATAGCATGAAAAATTGAAAATAATAAAAAGAAATAAGGGTAAATTACATTGAAAAATCATATTACTTCACTTCAATTTATAATCCATTTCATATATCTAAAATAGAAATAATAGCATAGTAGATATTTAACTACTATGCTATCACTTACTGATATATTAACAAATAATTTTTCATTTCATATGGTTTTTACATATTATTATTTGTGATTTCATCAATTTTCTTAGCTATATTTTTATACTTTGTCCAGATTTACTTAGATTATTAGTGTATATTAATAACATATAATCCTTATCACCAAAAACTATTGCCGTATCGTGATGGTTTGTATCTATCGCACCATACTTACTTGCTACTTTTTATTTGGTATACCGTCTTTAATCCATTCTCCATCTTCAGAATCCTCAAGATATTTTAATAATTCAGGATATTTATCTCGTTCTTTATATAACTTCGTCCAAACTCAACTCCATCATAGCTGGCGTAATTTTATTTTTTGAGCTTCTTCTAGAGGTAATTTTACACCAATCCCAGCTAGATATTTTACTACCACATCAGCTGCTGTTGCGCTATTACCCATCAACATATTTGTAGCAGTATTATCAGAATATTGAATCATATTTTGCAGTACATAGTCTAATTTATAACTATCTTGCTTTTTGACTATTAGTTATTTGACCATTACCATCTTCAAAAGAATTTTTTCATTATAAGCTATATCAGCATCTTTGGAAATCTCACCGTTTCTAATGCGATCATATATCTTCATAGCATATATTACTTTTTATCGTACTAGCTGCTGTAAGTAATGCTTATCCTCCTGAGCAAAACGATATCCTGTAGAAAAGTTTTTATAAACAATACCTATTTCATTATCCCCTTTATACTGTTCTATTAGATTCTCCATAGCTTCATTCAACTCTATTTCACTAAGCTTTTTATTCTCAATCACTGGTTCTTCTTGTTTATTTTTCTTCTTTCTTAGCTTCTTGTTGAGCAATTTCCTGCTGTTTAATTGCATCTTTTTTAGCCTTAATATGTGCACTGCTAAAAAATACACCGTAAATAATTAAAAACCACTGCTGTTGATTCAATTATAAACTTTAAAAATTCGCTTCCAAGTTCTCTTCACTACTTTACTCACATCCTTTATCTATAATATTCTTATATTAGTTTACTACATAACAACTGATTTAACAATAATTTCACGAAAATGTTCTTAAAAATAAAATTTACATTTCTATTTAAAAATTAAAAACTTTAAAGTCCTAGCACTATCTGCGTTTTTGTTAAAGACCTAATTCAATTTTTAAAAAGAGTAATCCAAAGTTTGTTGAATTACTCTTCTATAACTTTCACACATTGGTTTTTAAATAAAAAAATCTTGCTCAGATATTTTTGAAAATCCCATATTTTTCATACATATATTTTGGAGTATCATTGGCATCAACTACCAAAAATAACATTGTCTTTTTTCTTTCATTGTTTATTGCAAAGTTAATAATGTGCTAGCAATCCCACGATTTCTATATTCTGGTGCTACATATAGATTATCGATTTCAAAGAAATTATTTTTCACAATAATATTAGCAGATCCAACAATCTTTTTCGCCATCTTTAGCTACAAGCTGTTTTAATACTTTCAGATCTAATATTTTTCATAAAAGTAAAGTCTGATTATGCTCAGCCCACTCTTCATTACTAGCTTCTATATCTATTTTTATATTGAAATTTTAAATATCTATTTAAATCAATTTTTTGTAAGTATTCAACTGCAAAATCACTCAGCTCTTGTTCTACAAAATTTCTAGTGTTTTAAGTAATATAAATTCAGGTTAATTTCACTAAAACTTTCCTTTTTTTAAATATCTCTTTAGTTTTCTAGATAATGTAACATTTTCCATTGCTGCTAAATGAATAAAATTGACACCCTTATCTCTAAAAAGAAAAGTTTCTACAAGCGGAAATATAATATTCAAAGCTCATCTACAGTAGTAGGTTCTTTTTCATTAATAGATAATTTCCACTAAAATATAATTTTGATTTTTAATGTTTGATAAATTACATAACTATCTGTTTCAACTACCGACTTTGCTCGCGAATAAATATCTTTAAAAACTATAATCCATAACTAGCACCTCCTATTCTTAATGTATTTTTCATTATATTAATGATGTCCATGTGGCCCATGGTGGTGTTCGAAAATGATTTATTATCTCAAGTACTCTAGAACTTCCAGTTAAATCATAAACATTTCTTAGAGTTTCCACATACGTTGGATCGTCGTGTAGGACATCAAAATATGCAACAACTTCTTCTTCAACAAAGTCAATATAATCTTCCTCTTCTGACAGAGCATTTAATGCTGCACCTAAAAGAATTGGATCATCTTTTATTAATGAGTTTCCATTATATAAATCATAGATTTTTCTCATACTCATATAATGATTTAAGTGCATTTATAGCAATAAATAACGTTTCTTCTGAAATACCCCTGTGCTGTTAATACTTCTTGCATTAAAGTACGGATATTATCATATTGTTGATCATCTTTATATAATGAAATTAGATGCAGGTAAGCACTAATAGCCATTCCTTGTAACTCAATATATTTTTCTAAGTATCTCTTAGCTTCGTCACCTTTTTTGACATATGTCCTAAAATGTAAGTATGCTTCAGTGAAATCCGGATCGATTGCGATAGTTTTAATAAGTGCATTTTTTGATTTTTCTAAATTCTGAACTTGGTTATAAGCAGAATGCTAATGAGAACAAATTCCTGCATCCTCATACCCTCTTCCATTTTTGATTATAGAAGTCGATAGCCTCTTCAAATAATCCTAAAAGCATATAAAATTATCAAATGCTGTTTGGAAATTTTCTAAAGACAGTTCTTCATAAAAATTCTCTCACTTAAGTTTCTAGCTTTATCTTCTCTTCCTGTCGATAAATAAATCCCTACTAACTCTTTATCAATTGCACGAATAGCCTCATCAAAAATCCGTTCCTGCTCTAGCTGCTGAGAACTTATCTTCAGCTATTTCATATAGTTCATCTTCTAAATATATCAATCCTTCTTGATATAAAAATTGAAGGTGTTTTTGGTAGAGTGTATAATACTACTAAAAGCATCATCCTTCTTGTCTAGGTATAAAAGATTGTGAACATATCCTTCAATTGCAGTATCGTCTTCTCTATTTTTCTTCATAAATAATTCTAGATAATTCTAAACACTCATCAAATAATCCATTATCTAAAAGTATTGTACAGAAACTCCTCTTGTTGCTCTCTATCTAATGCAGAAAAATCTATATCTTTTAATTCTTCTAAAAAATTGTTGTATATCCATCTAATTTTTCTCTCCTTGCTAACTTATTCATAATAAAAGTCAATTCAGTTTTTACAGTAAAATCAATATTATCGATACTCTTCTGAGCTTTTTCTAAATATCGTCTACTTACAGTTAATGTTTCTGATAAAACTTTATCGTTATTTCTTATATAATTTATAATTTCGTCTTTTTTTCTTCACTACTTGTGTCTTTTTGTAAAATTATAAAAATAGCTCTGGTTTTTCTTCTTTAGCTAATAAAGCTGGTAATGTAATATTACCATTCATTAAGTCCTGGCCAACTTCTTTTCCAAGATTTCGTGGTCCTCCTACGAAAATCAAGATAATCATCAGTATCTGATAACTCATCCCCAAATAATATCCATATGAAAAAGCACTTCTTATATCTTCATTAGAAGCCTCTGCGACTATACTCCCTGCAACACAAGCAAAAAGCGATTAATATAGCAGTCTTTCTCTTGATTTTTTAAGATAATCTAATCTTCTAGTTTTAATATCATACAAGCCATCCCACTTGAATAAAGCTCACCTATACATAATTCTTTAAGCGTTTGTGCTAAATATAAATGTATTTTTTCACTATCAAACTTAGCAACTTCTTTTTAAAAACTACAGAAAATAAATAATCCCCTACGCGAAGAGCAAACTCATTACTATATTCTTTATTCATTGTAACACTGCCTCGTCTAGTATCGGCATTATCTATAATATCATCATGAATTAAACTAGCAGTATGAATGATTTCAACTATACTAGCCATTCTAATAATGTCTTTTTATTTAGTTCAAAAATTTCCTAATTTAGCACACATTAGTAAAAAAGTACTCTAACCCTTTTTACCACCATTTAGAAAATACTTTTCACAATCTCATCTAATTGTTCATCATTACTTCTAGTAACTTCTAAAATATCTTCTAATACCTCGTGTGACCAACGTATCATACTGTTTTTAACATTCTATTCTCCATTAGCTTAAACAAAGGTTACCATTTTTAATGTCAGACTCTTGAAATTTAACATTATAGAAGTCAAACCAAGTCTTTATAACACTTAGAAAAATTCATTCTCACTAATCTCTTTAGCAATTAGCTGTAAGTATCCATTCTGCATAGTTTCTGTGAGGTTAGTCAACTTATCTAAACTACCTACCAATAAACTATAATACTCAAAACTAAAATAATCGCCAAGTAAAAGTGATTTTTGATTCAATACTATCACCTTCTAATTTGTGGCTATCAATTGAACTAAGTGCACAAAAAAATTGCTGTATTATATAATTCATTATCAAAATTATATTTTTCTATAAAAGAAGTAATATTTAATTTTTCTATTAATCTTTCATTATAATTATATTTTTTTCATAGTAAGTCCTTCATTTTTTATCTTTATAAATTATACCACAATATTGTGATTAATTAAAATTTGATTAACTAAATTTCACATAAAAATTTTTATATATTAAATATACATTAAAATTATAAAAAGAGTAATCTTAAAACCATGACTCTAAGAAAATCATAATTTTTAAAATTACTCTAAAATATATACTTTTTTTGTATAATGTTTCTATACGATTAATCAGAATAAATAGTTATATTTTTTCTGCAACTATTTCTGTATCGTTATTTCTTAATATTTTTATAGTATTAAAGTCGCTTATTAATATTAAAAACATTACTAATGTAAGAATTGCTTTAGTAGAAGTGTTATCGATATTAGTACTAATTATATATAGAAATGTATAACAAGTCATACTATTTAGCCAATTAGATCTTTTTCAAATACCCTGAATTTTTTAAAAGTATACATAGAAACTATATAATCCTATAAACAATTAACAAAAACAACAAAAATATTACTTATCATAAAAATTCTCCCTAAACTTTAATTTATCCTTACAAATAATTAACTGTTTCTTGATATTGATCCGGTCTTTCTTTTTCTAACAAATAGCATAATTGCTACGATGAAATATAATAAATATACAGGTATTAATACCCTACTGTTCCAACAGCTACTACTATTGCTAATAATAAGAAAAGTATCCCTGATAAAATACGTTTTTTCATTAACAATGTAGCTAATAATGCTACTACAACTAATACAATTAATAGAACTGAATACATCTTAAGCCCTTGAATAGTATAATCAAGAGTTGTTCGGCCGATAAATTTTACCCCATTAGGATTTTTTTAGCAAGTTTCTTCTTTAAAAAGATTTAAAAATTCTTGGTTATCTTTTTAAAACAGAGACCTTAAAGAATGAGCCATACGCTAAAAATCCTGTTATTACTATTAATATAATATTAGCAATCCACGCTAATACTTTCTCCACTGTTCTTTTAAATGGTTTCATAATAAAAACCCTCCTTCTATAAAATCAAAAGGATATCCCTTTTTACTAATTATAGCATAAAAACGTTATCATATTATAGTGGAAATTAAATAAATTTCAAATTTTTTATCAAAAAATAATAATCTTTAAAATTCACTAATTAGAGATAATCATTATCCTCTTTTTAATCTTTCACTTTACTATTATTTAGATATTTTTATTAAATAATATATGGCATAACCCTACAAAAATGAATAAACCGAATAAATATAATATCTCCCTTGTAATTTGATAGTCATCAATCGTTAACATAGCTATAATTAAAAGAGTTATCAGTTCGACACAGTAAAAATAACCGCTATAATTCTCTGAATTCTATTCAATTTTTTTAGTGATATTTTTCGCATTTTCAACAACCCCAATTAGAAAATCAAAAATACATCAAACATAGTTTTCCTCCTTTAACTTTCATCTATAAATCTACCACTCTTGTTAATCTTATTCTTCTTTAATATATTCTTATTTTTTAGTATATTATAGCATTGTTTTTTTATAATTACAACTTTTCCTATAATTCTTCTTCATATAGTTACATTTTACTTCACTATAAAAAATAATCCTCCAAACCAAAACGGTTTTGGAGGATTACCTTTAATTCATTATCTATCAACTAGTGTAAATCGCATTTCAATCTTGAAGATTCCATCTTCTGGTGCATATGCTTGGATTGTTTCTTTGTGTTTTTCTGCTATAAGCTGTGCCATGGATAATCCGATACCATAACCTTTTTATCGAACTATTTCTAGATTCATCCAATCTATAGAAACGATCAAAAACTTTACTTAAATCACCTTTCACTACATTAGCCTTATTAGAAACTTTCAAAGTAGCATATTTTCTATTTTTATTAAGTTTTACCCAAATATTACTATCTTCCGGTGCATATTTTATTGCGTTCTCTAACAGTATATCCATTAGTTGAATTATAGATTCTTTTTCTCCATAATAATTCAAGTTTTTCATCAATATCTGTCACAATATATTTTTCTGGAAGTTAGCTAATTCATTAAAGTCCTCAATTCTCGACTTCAAAGTTTTCAGTTAAGTCAAAATTGAGTTCGCTCTACAGTATCTTTTTCTTCCATTCGACTAAATACAACCAAACTATTTACCAAGCTAGTTAATCGATCTACCTGATTATGAATATTTTGTAGTCCATTTTGAATCACCATTCATCATCTCTAATACATCAGCATTAGAACTGATAATTGCTAATGGCGTTTTTAACTCATGACTAGCTCCTGTTATGAATTGTTTTTGTTTTTAAATATGTCTCCTGTATTGGTGCTATTACCCTTTTTGATACTAGAATAATTAAAAACAAGTACTGATATTATTACTCCTATTGAAATTAAAAACACTATTTTTAACAAATGATTCATAAGAATCAAGTTCACGTTGGCAATTTAAAAACAATATTAAATTCCCTACATCTGTTTCTACTTTTAAAAATCTATAACTGCCCTATAAATCCGCTAGATTTTCCTTTTTCCTAATGCTTCAATCACTTTGATTTTGCAAAGCATCTTGGTCTGCTATTAAACTATCATCTCGGTATGCTTTAATTATCCTACCATTATTATCTACTTTTCGCGATTGAAAAACCATTATATTCAGTGGCACTTGATGAATTTTTAGTAATTACCAAATCATCACCATCTTCTGCAAAAATTTTTATCAGTGCTTGTGATTTTAGAAGCATCTAATAAAGTTGTATCTATTCTTTCTTCTAGTTTATTAAAAGTTAATGAAGTTTAATGCTATTGCAAGTATCGCTATTACTACCGCGACACTACCAACAGCAGTGGCTACGAATTTTTTTCTAAGACTCTTAAACATCTAGCATCTCCAATGTATATCCTACATTTCTTGTTGCTTTAATATGGATATTAGCATCTAGTGCTTTCAGTTTTTCTTAAATAAGAAATATTAACCCATACAACATTAATTTCAGAATCACTGTCATAACCCCAGATTCTTTCTAAAAATTGTTCAGTTTGAATAACGTTCCCAGGATTCCTCATAAGCATTTCCATCATTTGATATTCCTTATTTGATAATCTTACCTTATCTTTTTCTGTAGACAATTCAAATGTATATTTACTTAAACTAACATTACCTAATTCTAGTACGTTACTAGTAAATGTAGCCTGTCTTCTCGTCATAGAACGTACCCTTGCTAACAATTCTCTTGTAACAAATGGTTTTGTTAAGTAGTCATCTGCACCACTATCTAATCCATATACTTTATCTTCGATTTCTGACTTAGCCGTAGTAATAATACTGGTGTGTTTTTATTTTCTCTAAGTTTTTACTACAGTTACTCCATCCATTTGTGGCATCATAACATCAAGAATAGCTCCATCATAATCATCTAACATTAGATAATCTAATGCATCTTGTCCATTGTTTACTACATCAACTGAGTAATTGTTGTGTTTTTAGCATTGCTTCAAGAGCATCTGCTAAGTCTCTTTCGTCTTCGGCTAATAATAACCTCATAGTCTCCCACTCCTAACTATATTTTTATGTTCTAGATATTTCAAATCAAATATATTATATAAAAATTAACTAAAATCAAGTTTAAACGATTATTTAAGTTATAAAATATATATTAAAAATCTTTTTATACCTAATTCCAACTAAGATATATTCATCAACATATAAAACTAAAAATCCTAAATAAAACTTAATTTCAAAATCCTACACATAAACCATTATATCAAATATTTCAATTTTTCTCTTCATAATATAATAAAAACAATAATGAAAATTATTATTATTTCATACTTATTTGTTTACATTTTACTTTATTTTGTCTATATATGTCAAAAGCAAATGGTTAACGTTTTCTAAAATATTATCCAAATAATTATTTTCTTCCAATAAGTAATCCACTTTGGATATAATCTTTCATCCCTTTTCCATAGCCCCATTTTTTTCTGCATATTCATCCGTTACATCTGAATTAATAATTTGGAACTTTGTAAATCCTGCTTTTTCCAATAATCTCAGCCATCTCTTCTCCCAGAAGAGCACCAGCTACTCAAGTACAGTGCATCTTACTAGAATTTTTTTCCATTCTAATGGCAACTCTTTTTTTCAAAATGATATCTGATATTACAAACATACCATCTTCTTTAAGTATGCGATATATTTCATCATATACTTTTTGCTTATCTGGTTCTAGATTAATAACACAGTTACTAATAACCCTATCAACTGATTTATCTTCTAAAGGGATATTAATTAATTCACCTTTAATAAATTTAATATTATCAAAGCCCTTATTATCTCTAACCTTCTTCGCTTTTTCTAACATTGAATCCAATCTATCCAAACCATAAAAGCATTCCTACTTTAGGATTTTTTTCATCTTAGTAATAAAAATATCCATACCTGCTCCACACCCTAAATCAATTAAAGATTGTCCTTCTTTGATTTTCAAGTGATTAATTGGATTACCACAAGAGAGTCCCATATTTATTTCATCAGGAAATTCATTAATAATATTTTTTCATCATATCCTAGCGATTTACTCAGTAACTTCGAATCGATTTTTTTGTCTTCTGTTTGTTTTTTAGAAATATTATCATAAAAAAATTATCAACTGATAATCTTATTTTTTTATATTGTCTTTCATACTCTCACCTATCTTTACTTCATTTTTACTTTTAAATTAATTATATTTATTTCCCATCTTTATATTAACTGGGGATTACATCAATTAGCTTTTATTAACTTCTTTTCATTTTTTAATTATTCAACACTAATTCTATCATAATTAAACGTACTTTTTCTATCCATAAAAAAATAAGCCCTAATTGGACTTATTTTTAAACTTATATTAAACTATTATATTCTTCTTCTGTTAAGTAACTTGAAATTGCACCTGTTTTTTTGTAGTTGTTAAACTAGCATAGTTTGTCGCATAAATGTTGCCATTTGTGTTAACTCTTCTTCTGTAATATTATTAATATCTTTTTGATTTAATAATTTAGATAAGAATGAACCAGCAAAAAGCATCCCCTGCACCTGTCGTATCAACAGCTTTTTATATTTGGTATTTCAGTTTCTACTACTTTGTGATTTTTGATAGTAAACTTCTGCTCCATGTTCTCCTTTAGTATAAAGAACAACTTTCATGTGGCTAAAGTCCTTTTTCAACGCTTCTTCGATATTAGTAGTTCCTGTTAGAAATTCTAATTCATTATCAGCAACTTTTATTACATCAACATAAGGTAAAAATTCTCTAATCGTTTCAAGATACACTTTGTGATCGTCCCAAAGATTGAAACGTAAGTTAACATCAAAAGAAATTAACACACCCGCTTCTTTAGCTTTTTCAGTAATAAGTGATGGCTATCTTTTTGATTCTTCTTGGATAGCGATACTTGCGAAGTGAGTGCTTCAATTTCTGATAAATCAACTTTTTCAACATCTTCCTTACTAATTCTTAATGTCGATGAACCTTTGAAGTAAAAACTAAATGAGACGGTCTCCAGTTTCATCTAAAGAAACAAATGCTAATGGTGTGAAACTATCAGCTTTACGACTTACATATTTACAGTCTACATTTTCATTTTTTAAAGTATTTTCTAGGAAATCACCAAAACCATCTTGTCCTAATGATGTCAATAAATAACTCTTATGGCCTAGTTTTTGTGCAACACACGCAACGTTAGCTACACATCCACCAGCCTCTTTTTTTAAATGATTTTACTTTATCGATTGTTCCTACTCCTTCTCCGATAAAGTCAATTAGCATTTCTCCTATACATAAAACTGCCATTTTAGTTCTCCTCTCTAATTTCGATTGCTCCAAGTTCTTTTGCTACATAATTAGTAGCTAATATTTTTACATCGTGATTTTCTGGATAGAATCTTGTTGAAATCGTAAATGATCCACCATTAGCGAATAATTCAATTGATGAACTATCAAATACTATTTCTACATCTTCTAAATCTAATTTATATTTTCTATCATTTCTTCCATAACCACTAGTTCCAAAAAGAAACTTTTTAATTCTTTATTTTTCATAGCTAACTTTAAAATCAGCTACATTGATCTCAAAACTTTCTCCATGTTCTTGTTTATAATACCATGTATTTTTTATTAAAATCATTAGTTTTCAATGTCATTACCTAATAAATCTTTTTACCGATTTATGTAACGTTTGTCTAACTTTACCATCTTTAAAATTTACTACGAGGTACTGTTAAACAGTTTTGATAACCAAACTTCGTAGTTGGATTTGTATAGCTACTATCCGGAACATACATCCAACCTATTAAAACACGATTATTATCTTCATCTAAAAATGTTTTGTGAGGCATAAAAATCATGTCCATAATCTAATAGTGTGAAGTTATCTAGTTTATCTACATTTTCAATTCCTTCTTCTACAACAGAATATCCAATTTGATACATATTTTTCATAATATGGATACATCCTTGTAATACCTTGAGGTGAAAACATAAATATTTCTTTTTCCATCTACTTCGAAGTAATCAGGACATTCCCACATAAATCCTAGATTTTTCTTAGAGTAAATTGTTTTTAAATGGTTCTAGAGTATCTTTATCATATACTAATAAACATCCATAATCATTACTATCTCTAGCACCTAGCACTAGATATTTTTCCATTTTTTCAAATATCTTTTGGATCCCTAACATGATTTGACATATTAGGGTAATCATCTGTTGTTAACAGACATTTTTTCTCAGTAAAATTAATTCCATCTTCCGTTTCAAAAGATATGGTATTATGACCACGTCCAGCATGAACGTAGTCATAATCTCCTTTATATTTCACATTTCCTGTGTAATAGAAGACTAATTTTTCATCTTCTATATTGGCACTTCCTGAATATACACCATGTGTTTCTTCTTCAATAGTTGGTGTTAAGAAAACGCCACGATCTTCATAATTTTTTAGATCACTACTAGTATAGTAATACCATAATTTTAATCCACCATTTACTTCATATGAATATTGGTGAAAAATATGATACTTACCATTAAAATAAGCTAATCCGTTAGGATCATTCAGCCATCCTTTAGTAGGTTCTAAATGAAGATTTTGTTTCCAATTATTAGCTAGCATTTACAAGCTCCTTCTTAGTTTTGAAGAAATATGCTGTTACTGAGAATGAAACGATGAATGATAATACTAAACCTATAGCGAATGTTGACCAGTGGTTTGCAGGAATTGAAATAAATCCTGGAAGTCCAGCTGCTCCTAATGCTGATGCAAATACTTTATTAAGTCCAATCCAAGCACTTCCTACCGCACTTCCCGCAATAGCTCCGTAGAACGGATATTTAAGTCTTAAGTTAACACCGAACATCGCAGGTTCTGTAATACCTAGTAATGCAGAAATCCCTGATGCTGATGAGATTGATTTCATTTTTGTGTTTTTAGAGAATACTAATACCGCTAAAACTGCTGCACCTTGTGCTACATTTGACATAGATGCAATTGGAAAGATAAATGTTAATCCTGTCGCAGCTAAAAGTTGAGTTTCAATTGCTGCAAAACTTTGGTGAAGTCCTGTAATAACGATTGGTGCGTATAATAGACCAAAAATACCAGCTCCTACAAATCCTCCATTCGTGTATAACCATTGTAATCCTTCACCAAGTAATGTACCTGCTTCACGAAGAACTGGTCCCATCCAAGCGAATGTTACAAATCCTGTAACAAATAGTGATACTAATGGTGTTGTTAAGTTATCTAACCATGATGGAGTTACACGACGTAAGAATTTCTCAATTGTTGCTAATAACCAAGCAGCTGCAAGAATTGGTAATACTGTTCCTTGATACCCTACTTTAGCAATCTTAAATCCAAATACATCCCAATAACCAAGAGTTGTAACTCTTTGTAATCCATCTACTGCTTGACCACTTTGATTAACGATATCTAATGCTGGTGCAAGAAGTTGGTTTGTAGATGGGTCTAATTTACCAAATACGTAAAAGTTCATTACATCTGGGTGCACCATTAACATTGCAAGAGCAGCTCCTAGATATGGATTTCCACCAAAACGTTTAGTTGCAGAAAACCCAATTAATACTGGTAAGAATACGAATGGTGCATTGGCAAATACATTAACCATATCTGCAAGACCTGCAATACCAGGGTTAGCCTCAATAACTGATTTTCCAGTATAAAATAAATCTTTCGCTGTTAATACGTTGTTGATTCCCATTAAAAGACCACCAGCTACAATTGCTGGAATAATAGGAACGAAAATATCACTTAACATTTTTACAAAACGTTGTAGTGGATTTCCTTTACGTTTCTTGCTTGTAGTTTTCTCTCCTTCATCTTCACTTGAGGCTCCACCTTTGTAAACCTCGTTATACTTAGCAAAGACTTGTTGAACAAGACCACTTCCAAAGATTAATTGAAGTTGTCCGTTATTAAAGAATACACCTTTTACTCCTTCAATATCTTCAAGTTTTTCCTTGTTATATTTGTTCTCATCATTTAATTCTATACGAAGACGAGTTGCACAGTGAACAACAGAGCTAATATTTTCTTCACCACCACTATGTTCAACTACTTCAGTTACAACTTTTTTTAAATCCATAGTCATTTCTCCTTTTTATTTTTTTAATTTATATAATAACATTTAACAATTACCAAACTACAATGGTAACGTTACTTTTTCTATTGTACACTTCTTCCCTTACAAATGTCAAGAGAAAAAAAGTAACGTTACCATATTTATTTCTAACACCTCTATTTGTTGCTTGAAAATAGTAATTTTTGATATAATCAAATAGCATAAAAATACTATAGAAAGTGAGGGGTCATGGATTTTAAGATTTATAATTTATTTTTCCAATATTCTAAAAAAATATAAATCGTTATAAATTTACATATATATCTATTGCCGCAATTATTCAGCTAATGCTTGTTTTGTGGTTTTATGGCTTATTTCTAGAATTTTTCAACTCGCTCTTACTCTTGCGGGTGAAGAGCATTTAGATAAAAACAATATTCTACATATCCTTACTAATCCCTATAGTTTTGTGATTTTTAAACCTACTAGTTCTTATTGTAGCGTTTTTATGTTTATTGAGTTTTTCTATATTAACCTTTACGATTTACGGTCAATTGACAGAAAAACAATATTCTTTTCGAAGTATATTAGACAATGCGTGGAATAAGACGAAGAATCTTGCAGGGTTTCAAACCTTATTTTTATATTCTATTTTTTTAATAACCATACCTACTATAAATCTTGGGTGAAATCTGTTCTTGCAAAAGAATTTATTTATACCAAAATTTATAAGTAGTGAAATTATGAAGACTAACAGTGGGCTTATTATATGGGGATTAATTATGATAGTTTTTGCTTATCTGAATCTTAGACTAATTTTTACCCTTCCACTAACTGCTGTTGGAGATGAAAATATACTAGATAGTATTAAAAGAAGTTGGGAAATTACAAAAACCGGCAAAAAGAAAAACTTGTCTTTACTATTCTATTATTTGAAATAATATACTTATTAATTGCAGCACTTTTTAACTGGTGTAATTACATACATTTGTATTTATTTCGATAATGACAGTAATAACCCAATTATTCAAACACTATTTTTCTCTTCGATAAGTGGAATTATCTTCTTTTTTAGGTGTAATTTCTAAAATAACGGTTATAACGTCATTAATAACAGTTCTAATAGATCATAACGAAATATCCGAAAAACTTGTTAATAATCTTAATGAAAATAAGAAAAATCAAGGTTAGTAGTAACATTAACTACAATAATTATTGTGGTTGCAGTTCTTGTGAATGGTTTTAATATGTACGGTAATGGGGTTAACAAAAACATTAAGACTATTGCTCACCGTGGATATGTAACTAAAGGTGTAGAAATTCAATAGAAGCACTTGAAGGGGCAGCTGAAGTTGGTGCTGATTATGTTGAATTTGATATTATTCTAACAAAAAGACAATAAATTTGTAGTTATGCACGATTATAATTTAAAAAGACTCGCAGGATTAAATAAGCGAGTTCAAGATATGAATTTTTGATGAAGTAGTAGGTTTAACAATTAAACAAGGTGATTATACTAGTAAAATTCCATCATTAGAAGAATTTGTAACTAAAGCGAAAAGAATTAAACATGAATCTTGTAATCGAACTTAAACCTCATGGAGCTGAACCATCTAATTATATCGACATATTAATTGGTGAAATTAAGAGATTAAAACTTGAAAATTATAAGTTTATGTCATTAAACTCTAAAGTTATAGAAGAGCTAGAAACAAAAGTACCAAACTTAGAAACTGGTTATGTTATTCCTCTTCAATTCGGAAATTTTTCATCATAGTAATGTTGACTTTTTCGTCATAGAAGACTTCTCATATAGAGATCGTCTAGTCGAGCAAGCTAGAAAAAGAAAATAAACAAGTTTTTGTATGGACAATAAATGATCCAGCGTTAATCACTAAATATTTACAGAGTCCTGCAGATGGCATTATTACTGATGAACCCGAACTTGTAAAAGATGAAAAAGATATTTTTAGAAAATAATTATACTTATTATGATAAGATACTGAGACTTATTAATATAAAAAAATATCGACTGAAACAATCTTCTTGTCGATATTTTTTATTTTTATCCGATCTAATATTTCTTAAAAGGTTCTCAAACTTATATTATTCACTTAGACATAATATTCTTAAAAATAATCCTCACTTACAAAAGCTACATAAAAAGAAACTCTAGGTTATTGATACCTAGAATTTCTAATATTGATATTTTATTTTTCTTTACGACGTCTTGTTGCAGCAAGTAACGCTCCTAAGATTCCTAATCCTAATCCTGCTAATCCAGTATTAGTTTCAGTTGTACCAGTATTTGGTAGCATATTTTTAGAAGCTTTTTAGTCCTTCTTTATTAGTTTGTTCTGTATTTTTATTTACTAGAACTCTTCCTTCTGGATATCTATTGTTATTTGTTTCAACAGTATTAGTTGTATTTTCAACTACTTCTACTGGTACTTCTATAGTAAATAAATTACCATCGTTTCCTCTAAATGTAACTTTCGCAACCTTTTTACTCAAAGTATTAGTATTTGGATACTCGATCTCAACTATATTCACTCCATCAGGTAAGTTTAACTTAGATCTAATGTCATTTTTCTGTCAAATCTTGTCCTTTTTAACAACAACAATTCCTTTAACTAATAGTTTTGATAAATCAAACTCTTCAACTTCATTAATCGCTGGATCAATTTTTGTGAGTTTCTACTCCATTTAATGCTGCTTTCGCTTCTTCTAACGCTTTTTAATGCTGCATCTACTTCCACTTGCGTTGCATTTGCTTTTTGCTAGTACTTTCTTAGCTTCTTCTAATGCTTTGTCATATGCTGCTTTCTTAGCTTCGTCTGCATTGTAGTATGCTGGACTTCCTTTTGTTGCCTCTGCTTCTGTTGTTGCAGCTTTTTGTTAAGGCATCTTTATTTGTTGGTTGTCCGTTTAATGCTGCTTTTGCTTCTTCTAACGCTTTTAATGCTGCATCTACTTCCCGCTTGCGTTGCTTTGTCATTTTCTAACACTTTCTTAGCCTCAGCTAATGCTTTATCATATGCTGCTTTCTTAGCTTCGTCTGCATTGTAGTATGCTGGACTTCCTTTTGTCTCTTCTGCATCTGTTGTTGCTTTTTGTTAAAAGCATCTTTGTTTTGTTGGTTGTCCATTTAATGCTGCTTTTGCTTTTTCTAACGCTTTTAATGCTGCATCTACTTCGCTTGCGTTGCTTTGTCATTTTCTAACACTTTTTAGCCTCAGCTAATGCTTTATCATACTGCTTTCTTAGCTTCGTCTGCATTGTAGTATGCTGGACTTCCTTTTGTTGCCTCTGCTTCTATTGTTGCAGCTTTTGTTAAGGCATCTTTATTTGTTGGTTGTCCGTTTAATGCTTTTCCAATTGGATTTACTGCTTTAATAGCTGTTTCTCCTTTTACTTGAGCTGCATCTACTGTATCTTGTGTCTCTGCTTTTTGGATTGTTTCTACTGCTTCAGTAGCTGCTTTTTGCTACTTCTGCTTTTTGCTTCAGCTTTTTCTTCTGCTGATAATTTATCATTCTTATCGATTTCTGCAATTTTTTTCTTCTGCTGCTTTTTAATCTCATCCAATGCTTTTTCTTTTCCAACTGGATTCACTGCTTTGATTGCTGTTTCTCCTTTTTGCTTGAGCTGCATCTATTACATCTTGTGTTTCTGCTTTTTGGATTGCTTCTACTGCTTCGATTGCTGCTTTTGCTACCTCTGCTTTTGCTGCCGCTTTTTCTTCTGCTGATAATTTGTCATTCTTATCGATTTCTGCAATTTTTCTTCTGCTGCTTTTTTTAATCGCATCCAATGCTTTTTCTTTTCCAACTGGATTCACTGCTTTGATTGCTGTTTCTCCTTTTGCTTGAGCTGCATCTACTACATCTTGTGTTTCTGCTTTTTGGATTGCTTCTACTGCTTCGATTGCTGCTTTTGCTACCTCTGCCTTTTGCTGCCGCTTTTTCTTCTGCTGATAATTTGTCATTCTTATCGATTTCTGCAATTTTTCTTCTGCTACTTTTTGAATCGCGTCTAGTGCTTTTTCTTTTCCAATCGGATTTACTGCCTTAATAGCTGCCTCTCCTTTTGTTTTGGCTGCTTCTACTGCATCTTTAGTATCTGCTTTTGTAATAGCTTCTACTGCTTCAGTAGCTGCTTTTGCTACCTCTGCTTTTGCTGCCGCTTTTTCTTCATCGGATAACTTAGAATTATTATCGATTTCTTGTTCTTTTCGCTGTTTGTTCAGCTTTGATTGCTGTTATTGCTGCTTCTTTTTCGATAGCTAGTTTTCCTTTTTCTTTTGCAGAGTTGATACCCTCTTCAGTTGTTGCTTTATCAATAGCATCTATTGCATCTTTTGCTTCCTTAGCCACTTTCGCTTTTTCTTCCGCCTTTTTGTTCTGGAGTTAAAGCTTGTGCTAGCTTCAATAGCATCCGTCGCTTTTTAGCAGCATCTGCTATTTCTTTTTAGCAGTATCTCTGTCAAGATCTTTCAATGATTCTGCTGCTGTATCTAAAGCTGTTTTCGCTGCATCTACTTTTGCTTGAGCTGCTTGAACTTCTGCTTTTGTCGCATTATTACCTTTTGCTAATACTACGGCAGCTTCTGTTTTGGCAGCTTCTAATTGTGCTTTTAATTTTTCAAATTCTGATTCATATGCTTTAATACTATCTGCTGTTTTTCCAGTTGTATCTGCTTTTTACTAATGAATCTGCATCTGCTTTTAATTTATTTTTCTTCTACTGTTGCTGCTTCTACAAGAAGATTTTTAGCATTTTCTAATTCCGTTTTTACTGCATCTACTTTTGCTTGAGCAGCTTTAACTTCCTCTTTCGTTGCATTGTTCCCTTTTGCTAATACTGCTGCAGCTTCTGTTTTGGCAGCTTCTAATTGTGCTTTTTAATTCTTCATATTTTTCTTTCATATGCTGTGATACTATCTGGTGTTTTTACCTGTTTCATCAGCTTTTACTAATAAATCTGCATCTGCTTTTAATTTAGCTTTTTTCTTCTTCTGTTGCTGCTCTACTAATGCTTGTTTTGCTTGCTTTGCAATGCTGATTTTTTTCTCATTAACTTTATTTAAAGCTTCTGTTACTTGTTCTGGTGTTGCATTTTCGTCATTAATAACTGTTTCTGCTTGTTTAATTGCTTCTTGCGCAGCTGTTTTTCGCATCATTATATGCTTTTACACTATCTGCAGTTTTTCCTGTTGTTGGATCCGCTTCTGTTGCTAAAGTATTTAACGCTGCTTTTGCGTTTGTTAATTCTGTTTTGTCAGCTTTTATTGACTAATAATTCTGCTGCTTTTTGTTAACTCTGCTTTAGCTGCATCTACTTTTGTTTGAGCTGCTTGTGCTTCTGCTTTTAGATGCATTATTTTCTTTTTGCTAATACTGCGGCAGCTTCTGATTTAGCAGCTTCTAATTGTGCTTTTTAGTTCTTCATATTTTCTATTATAAGCTTCGATACTATTTGGCGTTTTTACCTGCAGTATCAGCTTTTACTAATGAATCTGCATCTGCTTTTAATTTAGCTTTCTCTTCTGCAGTTGCTAGCATCAATTAAAGCCATCTTTAGCTTGTTGTAAAGCTGTTTTTAGCATTAACTGTTGCTAAAGCTTCCCTTACTTGAGCTACAGTTGCACTTTCATTATCAATAACTGCCTTTTGCTGCTTCAATAGCTTTTTATTGCTTCTTGTTTTTGCCGCATTATAAGCAGTATCTGTATCTTGAGTTTTCCCTGGTGTTGGATCTTCATTCACTAAACCATCAAGTAAAGTTTTTGAATCTGTTAAACCTGTTTTATCAACTTTTAATGCTAATTGCTTCGATAAAATAGACTCTAAAGCAGCTTTATATTCTGCTGTTTTCTTAACATCTGTACTTGTTACAAGTGTCTTAATTTTTTCTAGTTCAGCTAAATACGCAGCTTTTGTTTCATTTGTTTTTCCATCTGTATCTGCTGTTTCAGTTGCTTTTAATTTATCATAAATACGAGATAATAAGTCTTTTGCGATTGCACCAGTATCTTGATCAATATTGAAGTCTAAACCGGTAACTGGAAGTGCATAGTGTCTATATGGTGATTGATATCCCATTCCTAAGTGAAGATTATCTGCAGAGCTAATACGTACTGTATACTCAGTAACACCTTCAGGTAGTTCAATCTCCTTACTTTTAAATGTTCCTCCCGTACCATTTGGTTTATTATTAGCTATTTTTGCTTCAAGTTCTGCTTTTGTTGGGAGTGGAGTTCCTGGTGTACTAAAGTTTTGAGGACTATTTTTTCCATCACTCGCTTTTACTACAGTCATTTCAGTATTTGTTTTTGATACTTCCGGAGTAAATGTTTGATTATATAATTTTTCTTCTTGTCCATTACGGTTAATGATTACTTCTACTTTATATTGTGCTTTAGTACCATCAATATCTCCAGTATATCCAGTCTTAAATGACACAATAACTTTAGATCCATGTTCTTTTGAATAGACTTTAAATGTTTTTTGAATTCCATCAAATCCTTTAACACCTTTAGCTATTTTATTTCCCAGACCTGTAGAAACATAAGTAGAATTATCGTAAGCTTCTTCAGTACTACTAGCCTTTGTTCTTACTTTTGATAGGAATAACATATAATCACTATCTCTATTGAAAGACTGTTCTAACACCCATGTTACATACGATTTAGAACTATCTGCCCATACTGTATTAACTGTTTCAATAGGAAACACTCCTGCTTCTGTTTTTCTAGCAATTGCAAATTTACCATTATCCCCAACTGCTTTCCATCCACCAAATTCATTAATTTCAGTAACACTACCTTTTTCAACATTTAGAGCATTTCCTAAAGTATCCATATCCTGTACTTTTTTATTATTCTCGATATAGTTATCCAATGTTTTTAATTTATCAGCTAAAGTAGTCAAATCAGCATCTGAAGCCGGTGCTGTATATGTTTGATTTGCAGCAGGATCAGTATCCGTTGTAGCTGCATCTGTGCGGAAAGAATTATTCTTATCCAACACTTTTCCATTACGTTCATCTTTAGCACCAGAGTTTGCAATCAAGTTAGATTCTGAAGATTTTCTCAGTATTTGTTGCTTTTAATACCTACAGTATCTTTTTCCATTTGTCGTGTCTACTGCTGGTGCTTCTTTTTCTCTTCTGGTTTTGTTTTTCAACTGTGTAGTTGCTGTAACAAAGCTTATTATATGCTCTAGTTAACTCTTCTTGAGTTTTTAGCATTTTCTAATATTGTTTTTAACTGTACCTAACTCTACTCTTAATTTAACAACACTATCTTCAGTTTTAGAGTCATATGCCCCTGAAACAATTTTTTGACTCGATTTCGGCAATTAAAGAACTTAGCTTTGTTTTTATCCAAAGTATTTGTTTCAGATTTAACAACTGTTTCTTTTAGAAAGTTTTTCTACCGTATTCTCAGCAATATTATTTTTATTTTCATCTATCGAAGAAATCTTATTTTCTTGATTTTGGATATTATTATCTGCAGCAGCAGCTGATCCATGTCCTAAATACATAAAAATGCGGCAACGGCTACTGAAGTTGCTCCAAAACTTGCTTTTCTAATTGAATAACGAGTGATTTTTCTCTGGATTATAATTATCAACCATATTTTTTTACTTAATTTATTTTTCATAACTTTTATCTCCTGTTTTGTATAAAAACACACTTTATAATTTTATCTATTTATTGTAATAAATTATATTCTATCTAGTTTAAATCTAAATTTAAATTTATAATATTAATTGTTTAATTTTATTATAATATATTAACTTGTATATTCAATAAAAATTAGATTATTTCACATTATTGTTAAGTATTTGAAATGTTTTTTTGTAATATTCTAGACTACATAATTTTTTCACAATATTATATTAGTATTTTTCTCTAAAACTTACATCTTATTTTTAACTTAAATTGGAATTTTTTACATATTTAAATAAATACAAAAAAATAAATATTATTAATTTTATTTAATTATCATTTAATAAACCGTTTTCTCAATTGATTTATATTTTTCTATAGAAAAATATTTAATTTTATAAATTTTTCAAAAATAATTTTACATTGAATTTTTATATATTTATATCTTATACTTGTATATGTAGATAACAAAAAGGAGCTATAAATATTATGAAAAATAAAAACTT
>BNJS01000629.1_pt1 | contig 74798 bp, 93 predicted proteins | sample 8540461 | NCBI WGS metagenome assembly BNJS01 (sample SAMD00202454, study PRJDB9452) | human saliva metagenome | isolation source: human saliva | place: Japan
GTGCGCGCGCGCGCGCGCGTGCGTGCGTGCGTGCGTGCGTGCGTGCGTGCGTGCGTGCGCGCGTGCGTGCGTGCGTGCGTGCGCGTGCGTGCGTGCGTGCGTGCGCGTGCGTGCGTGCGCGTGCGCGTGCGTGCGTGCGTGCGTGCGTGCGCGCGTTCAGTGTTGCCGCCGCCGCGTGCCCGCCACCAAAATACCACCAGCGTTTCGTCGCCGCCATCGTTGCAAACCAGCCGCCGCCATCCGGTTTATCGCCGTTAAAGACGGTCAGTTTCCGCTTCGTCGCCTGAATGCGCGTCCTGTCATTCCTCCTGCTGCTTGCATATCTTTGCTTGTTGCCAGCAGCGGACCCTGCTGGCCGTTGACGCGCAGCCACTTTTGGCCTGCTTCGGCTTCGCCTGGCCGAAAGCAGCGTCCTTGCTTCAGGCTCGCCGCCGCCGAACCGGCCTTACCGCTCGGGTCAAGCTGCCGCCCGGTCACCGGCTCGCCGGTCCGCTCACCGCTCACCGAACCGTCGAGTTCAGCTCGGGCTCTCGGTCACTCAAAACCGTCGACCGGGTCCGGCTCACCTGCCTCCTGTCCAGATCTCGATCAATCTGCCCGTCAGAATTCATTCTAGTCTGTTCATCAAAGTCGTTTCCACCCACAGTCCATTGTCATTTTCCTTTAATCAGGATATTACCCTACAGAAGATGAATTTCTTATAGTTTTTTATTATTGAATTGTATACCTCATAAAGTGCCTGTTTAAAAGTAGGGCTGGTCTAAGAACAATGGGGCTTGAATGTCTCACTTATTAGCTGTTGTTTTCATAGTCTACTGCTTCACGGCTCGACCATAAGCTCGTTTGTACCTATGGCAACACCTTCACCGAACAAACTCAAAACAATTATTGTAAATCATCTTCCGAAATGTCACAACCAAAGCTCAAATCACCTGCTTTGTTTTTCCAATAATTGCCATCAATTTACTCAACAGGATTATCCATTTCCCATCACCTCCTTTCTCCAGCAGACCAGCCGATTCTATCTGCCTCCGCCATCATCAAAACACCAATTGTTCCGTTTTCCGACCAAACCTGTGCTCGCCACTGTCTGCCGCCCCGCCTCGGCTCACCGTGCTCCCCAGCCTCCCTGCCTGCCGCCACCCGGACACCCCCTTTGTCATTGCCACGATTTCGTTACCTCCAGCTCAGCCACCCCGAGCCGCTCGACAGCCATTCACCAAAACTTCAACTCAACCTGCAGTTTTGTTATCTCTCCGTGAGCAAGCTCAAAGTCGAAAGTCGAACGCCTTTATTTTAAACAAAACTATTCTTGGTTCAGTTCAAATTTTATATTGTTTTAATATCTTTAATAACATTTTAAATCATCATCTAATAATATAGTTAAACCATGAATGTAACTGTCAATATCGTATCATTCAATATCATCTCGATACCACAAAGGCTGCTCAAGCCACCGCTGTTGCTGGGTAAGCTGCAGTGCTGCTATGTCATCGTTATGGCCATCTGAAAATGTCTGCCCAATGACAAAATTGCTCCCAGCTTGTGCGTCAGAAATACTTACCTTCGACAAATCACGACAGTCGGTCATGTTGGCTTCCCGGCCGGGTCATCAACCTGACCAATACCACCAATAAGCTCGTTTTAAAATTGTTCACGTATAACTAATGATATTCCCTGTCGCTGCTGCCGTTAACCGTGCCGCGATGCCGATAAGAGGCTTGGTTGCCAAAAACCCCACGTCGAGTTCCCCTGCTTTTCCCGTCAAAACCGCCGCCTGGCTCACTGCATACCGGCCTCATCAAAATGTCAAATAAATGACCTGCCGTTGTAGCCGTGTCAGCGTGTACTGGGATACGTTACTGTACTGTACAACATCGAATTCCGACAAAGCCTCTTCCTCAAGCGCCTGGAGCCAATAATAATACGACTCCAACACAATAGTCATACCCCTCACATTCGAGCCCATTACTAATAATTATACTGCTACTATTGTCATTGATGCAGGTGAGTTGTCAGTCATCACCAAGGTGTTTTCGAGTTACCCAGGCAGCCTCCGTGCGCCACTGTGCTCGAGCGCCTCGGCCTGGCCCGGCCGAAAGTTCCTCTCGGCTTCAATCACCACCCAAAATCGTTTCACCGAATCAACTATTTCTGCTCACAATCAACCTCATTTCACCAAACATAAGCTCAGGAAGCCGTTTGGCCCTTCTCGTTGCCGTAAATCGCTTTAATATTTCATACCCGCTTAGCAAAGGTTCATACAACGATTCCTTGCTTCATTTTCCCACTAGTTACCCTTTCAGCCAGTATGTCGATTTCAGCCAACTGCACCTCAATACTCACCCGCGTTGCTTCGCTACCCGCGTTTCTTCTTCTTGCGTCACCTTGGCCTGCCTTGATTAATGACAACTTGTTGCGAATTCTTCGTAACAATAATGCTGTCTATGTCTTCCGGCTGGTCCTTTTCGTCCAAACTGGCATATCTGGTCAGCAAGTATCATTTTTGGATTCACCCCTTATCAACATTTGTTCCCGATGTTATTTCGAAGGTTTTATTTATTTTCAGTATTAGAAAATCACTTATTTTGGCTTCTCGGAAATATCAACGCCCTCACCGTCAGTTTCAAAACGGTTTTGTACCCGAGCCAGCCAACAGACTTTAAGTTCTGGCAAATCTTGAATGAGTTCATCAACAGACTGTCGACATTTTCGCGAACTCGGGGACAGCAAGGTCCGATGTCCTGCCAGTTGTGCTCGTTGGCCAGCCGCGTCACCTGCTCCCCCCCCCTCAGCAAGTTCACCGATTCTAAATTAGTTAAATTTTCATTATTAAGAGATATAAAATAAATGTTTGTTGTTAATCCTTCTTAGTGGTGTTATATCAATCATGTCATTGCGACAATCAACATCAAGCCAATCCCTTCACCAAACAGCCCCGGAATCTTCCCAAAGTTGGTCAGGAAACAAATAAGCAAGCTTAAGTTACCTATTTTTCAAATTTTAATTCAGCGATCAAATGCAAACCATAAGGAATTATCTAATTGTCCACAGTATTTCTCATATCATTTTCATCTTTCATACCTTATCCGATTTTACATAATATGTTCTCAAAAGTCCATCGCACTTCCAAACTCATCAGCCAAACCTGCCCCTCGCATCAGCATCCCAAACTACCACCATTTCTCGGCTCACCCGCTCACCGCCGCCGGTCCCGGCTCACCCGGCTCGCTCGGGCAACAAGCCGATCCTCCTGCCTTGGGCCCGCCCGCCCACATCCTGCCTTACCCGCTCATTTTCCAAGCTGCCGATCCTCCGGCTCAGTACTGGCCCACCAGCGATCCCAAGTCTTACCTAGCTTGTCTAAACATGAATTTCAGTTCACTCTGGTTTGCTGGTGTTGTTGATCCTCCTGTTTCAGATTTCTGTTTACTTGAAAGGTTGAACCTCTGCTCTACCCACACAGTGCTGTTGGATCTCTACTAGCCTCCGGTTTGGCTTTGGTGCGCGATCCCTGTTTTACTTCTGGTTTATCAGTGATCTCTGTCAGTGAGCAGCCACACCATCTTCAACATCGTATGAAACTATAGATTACTTATCTAATTGAATGTTCGTTCCACATTTTTTCCTTTCACTGCTGTATTTGTAATGTTTATTTTCAACTAAATTTTCTTTTACCTGCCTTAATTGTTCTTTCGTTAACCTTTACAGGCCTTGTCACCATCCGCTGATATACATTTTACCCACCATGTGATTTTGCAAACACATATTTATCTTTTGTTGCAGTTATCTCTATCAACGCCTCATGTCTCTCATGTTCTACTACTTTTGTCACATCTTGAGTTACTTCTACCTCTATTTTATCTTTTGCTTTGTACTTCCATTTCCTTCTGGTATCGATTGTGACTCCACCTAACGTGCCTAGCTCCTATCACTACTGCAAAGCTACTCCTATACTCTCTTTTCTTATTGAAAATAATGCTTTAATATACTTTCTCATTTCTCTTTCTCCATATATATATGTGCATATACTACACATTAGAAATAATTTTCCATCCCATATTAGATTTAGCATCCATAGCTCACCTCGTTTAAATTGTTGTAATACATTATCCATAACACTATAAAAATATGCTGTTTTCATAATAATGGCAATCGTTTAGGCCTCGATATGATAAATATTGATTTACGTTAATCTTCACCATCAAAACTGTTATACTTCACACAATACCCTAAATACAATTTTATTATTTATATATTTCAAACATAATACCATCATTACTCACATCGTAGACCACCCCTGGAAAGGGGTGGTCTTTTCTGTAGTGGTATAACCCTTTACCTCAAGGCGCTTGGGTCACATTCGTTCAAGCCTACTATTGTATTTTGACGCCTGCTACCCGTTAAACAGGTCTATTTATTTTTCTTATTCCCGAATGTAGGATTTATATATTCTCTTTGTTGTCCAACTTATCCATCCCGCAGTGATTACATGCGATTCTTGTTCCTGATGTATTTCTATCGTACTTTCATTCAGTCCCACTGTGCTCTGCAATATCCTTCTGCGACTTTCTATTCGCTATACTTTGTATTTCAAGTTTGAAATGCATATCAGTTATCATCGATGAACTCCTCTCAAGCATCCTTCATGCGCGTAAACACTATATTACAGGTAGCACTATCAGCAAATGTATACGATCGAGCATTATGCCCTTCTATTATTTCCTCGTCCTTTATATTTACGCTAATCTTTGCGTATATTTACTGTCTCGTGTATATTGATTAAAGTTCAATTTTTCGTCTATGATTTAGGGTAAATACAATACGCATTTACACACTCATTTTGCTATGCACTAAACTATTATGTTTCGTGTACATTATATACCATCCTTTCTTTATTTTAGAGGCTTGAACTGCTCTTATTTTATCAAGAAAGATTTTCGAATCTTTCACTGTTTCATCTCCTCTCGCACCAGCATGGCGGTGGTGCTGTTCTGGAGACTTCGCCTCCTCAACTGAGCAAGCCATTAGTCACACACTGTCGTACTTTTGTAAAATAAACGTCAGTTATATATTCACATTTATTTAGCTAGTTTTACAAAATGTCTTTACTGTTCTGCGGTTAATTGTGCTGTGTAAAGACATTTCATTATCATACCACACGCAACCACTTTTAACTAATTAGCTTTGCTCCTGATCCACAACTTTTGTTTTGAGTAGCACTCAAATAACATGACTCCATAACTCACCCTATTATATCTCGATGCAATCGGATCTTCTGTATAACGCATATGATTCATTTGCATACTCATAACTGCAGTCATTCTTCTTCTACCGTGTTGCTCAACATTAGCAGCTAATTCGTGTGGCCCTGACTTGTAGGAACAGGTACACGTTGTGCAGCCCGATCTAATTTTCGTTAATTCTGGAATTACTAGTCCTATTGCTTTCTTGGCTGCACCTGTGGTGTTCAGTACACTATTTTCTGCTGCACGCACGCTCTCTCTAAAGTCTCCCTTTATTATGAGATCCATCTAGAGTATGTTGATCTCCTGTATAGCCGTGAATAATGTAGTCGTGGGCTTGAACTATTCCAGTTATCATGTATTAGCTTTTAGCTTCATTGAGCCAGCACAAACAATTAGTTGTACAAGAAGCAATCTCGAAAGTAATCCGTTTCTTCGTTAATGTTTCGCGATTAACACATACACTATTGCTCACGTAACCACCTGGTGCGGATAGATAATACGTGGCACCTGCCCTTATAGGAGTCTTTCTGCCTTTTCTACCTTCAAACTCACCACTGCATTCTCAATACATAACGTCACCACGATTTCTCTCACGTGGTAAATTTTTCACGGACTCTGGTTCACCAAACACTTTGAGTTTCTTTTCCATTAACTATAAATGCCTTCTACGCCTCTACAGTCCCTGGAAACGAGTCCTCGTGTTGTACTCATGTTTACTACATACTATCTGACACTGGTAGTGTACTCTTTGGATCTATTTTACAGGCAACAACTTCTATGCTGTCATCAGCATGTTGAGAGCTTGTATCTGCCTCAAGACTAATCTCCCAGTCTGACGGTAAAAACCATCATAGCAAACGGTTGTCATGTGTTTCCTAAAATTTATATTTTATTACTATAGTGTCTTTAAAATTCATTTCGACTAAAACCATTTATTCTATAGTAAAACAAACTTTTAATTTTTATTTGAATTCATAATGTACATTCTATGATAAACTGCAGTAAAGCGTTTCCGACTTACCTAAACACAGTATATCGCATATCAAAATAATGTAATTCTAATATCTAGAAACTTAAACTGCCTAATGTAATATACATTTAGCTCAAAAATTATGTTTTCAATTCAGCTCAAACTCCTTATAACATACAAAGGAAATGAGTTTGGCTCTCAACAATATTTACAAATAAATGTATTAAAATATGGTTGCTCATTTTGAAAGGGCTTGATTTTATATTTTCTTATTCTATACTTAATATTAAGATAATATAGGAGTTAATAACTAACTATGAAAAGCAAAAAGTTATTGTCACTATGACATCATTATTAGCATCTGTTGTTTTAAAATAACTGGATAAAGTGCACAAAATCAGAAAGTGGTTCAAAGAAGAAAATAAAAATTCTGATAACAAGATTGCTCTTTCTGCCGATGAACTAAGATCTAGAAAACTACCATGAACTCTGTGGTATCAAAATGCTGCATGTAGATGCACTTATACCAACAAAGGTTATAATATAGCAACAGCTGTTAAAGAATATTTAAAACACCTTCAGTGCAAACCATACTCAATTGTTTTGAGACCTAGATGAAAACCGGTACTAGACAATGATCATATCAAGTCTCAAAACGTTAAAGATGACTGCATTTAACTGCCAAAGATTGGGATGAGATGGGTTCAAAAGCGGCTGGGTGACTCAGTTGCAGCTAAAGAATCTCCTTCAATTCGCTGATAAAAATAAAGTTCAAATCTAGCCACAGCACTCTGATAGAACTGATTCTCAAATAGATGCAACTATTAAAAATCTCAGAAGAGCGAGGCCCTACCTGTTCAGAGGACGTGACTCATTTAATGTCGAAAAGAGGAGATAAGCTGAAAGAACCACGTCGTCAGCGTTATAAGAAACATACTAATTTAATTATGCTGTTGCGATATTTAGTAGAACTTGCGACTGCTCCTGAAAACTTCAGAAACTGATGAGAAAACGCTGTAGGAAGAATTGCAAAGGTGAATTTCGTGAGAAAAATCTCATTATATCCTAACCTGTATGTACGGATCATGAAACTGGTGCGGTTTATAAAAGGTGAGAAAGATGCTAAAGGCAACGTCAGAAGCTCGTATAGTGAACGCTCTTAAAGGATATAAATATTCCACAGGCTTTCAAAAGGGAGTGTGTCATACCTCTCTGCTTTTTGAAAACATTTCCCTTTGATTACTATTATTTTCTTTCAAGAGTATATTTTCACTAGAAAATATTTCTATATACATTTAAGGGCAATGAAAATGAAAGACAAATTAGCTGCATTGCTTATACACTGCATTTGCAACGCAGCAATTGCTCCCTATGTTGCAGACAATAACGCTAGAAGCAAATGATGAAAGTACTACAGTTGCAACTACTCCAACCAGCCGCTCAACCAACGCCTGCAACTAGCGTCCAAAAGGATCCTGGCTAGGAAGTTAGTAATAAAATTCCTATGACTATTTCTGAGTACAAATAAAACGTGTGCGCTCTTGGAGCTTGCTCAATCAATCTGCAGTGAGAGTAACTAGTGAAGAAACTAGTAAACCTTGCATATAAAACTGTGGTCAAGAAAATCCAAAACTTAATGCTTTGTACTGACGAAATAGAAAACGGAAAATTCCATTGCTATTAAAGAACAAGCATATACTGATGCTAAAGAAATTTGAGTTAATCGTATAAAAAGCAGGAGTCGCATCATCTAATCACCTGTTAACTCTGGGATGAACAACCATAGGAGTACCCATCTGTCAGTTGGTTGACCAAACTCAAAAATGTGTGATGCATCAAATGGTGTTTATTTTAACAAGGGAAAAGTCTCAAAAATGATCTAATGGTATGAAAGAATTGCGAGAAATTAGGTTGTGCATTTTAGGTCAAACCATTTATCCAGAATTAGGAACTAGAAACATTTCACAGATTCTAAACTTTCTGGACCTGCTGAAACCCTTCTAACCCATCATCACGGTAACACAGGTGAGTTCTTGGGAGGAAGTGCTGGTGCAGTAGCAAGCGGAATGGTCCCACTGCAGAAGTGCTAGTGATGCAGGGAGCTCTATTCATGTCCAGCTTCTTGACGCGGATTAATCGGATAAAAAGCCGACTAGGCCACGTAGTAAAATTCTCTCTTGCTAAAACTGTGAGCTGCCAAAGTTGTATTTGATGGAAAACGAAATAAACCAAACTTAAAAACTCTAGAAGAAGTACCTAACGATTTAAAAATTAAAAATTGGTTTACATGCTTAAAAACTCCACCTAAAGATGTTGAACTAAGCGAAGATGGAAAAAGTGCCTGTTCTAAAAGCTGTTGATTTTTAAAATCACGCGTTTTGAAGTTGAAGAAGTTATTGGGTTTCTGTAGTGAGTGGGATGCAGAGCATCAGAACGTATACTGTTGCGTACTATGGGTGGTGCATACTCCCAAGCTGCTGACTTGCCAATGAAAACTTACAAAAATATAATTTAGATCCGGCTCATCTGCTCTGGGTACTTTCCAACTATTTCTACAGGGAAAAGTAGTAGGTAATACTGATGTTTCTCCTGCCATCCGCTGGTAGCATAGTATAAAACAAATGGATAATTTCTATAAATATGATTTATTCTTAATGGCTACTACCGCTGTAACAGCACCTTCTAAGCGATAAGCACATTGATCCTATGCGTGGACCTCAAGTTGTGAGGAAGAAATTATATAACATTAATAATATTAAAGACCCTAAAGAGACGCTTTGATTTATTAGGTAAAACAATGCGGAACCTATGATGATGAGACCCCATTTCACATGGCTGTTCAAGCACCCAGCAGGTAATCCCTCTATTTCTCTACCCGTATGCAAAACGCATAATTTCATCGACGAGAGTTATGTTTGCCGGAAGAAATAATTCAGAGAAAATACCACTTTGAAATGCGACAAATCATTCCAAGATAACCAAAACAATTCGTTATGAATCTGCCAAGCATCAGAACCACTGCATTATCTGAAGACGAAACAAAATAGGTGTTAATGATCATAATACACACCCGGCGTCTAACACACCCACTGTGCACCTGTAGTTGATGAGCTTCCTACTTGGGAATATAGAAGGTAATACTAGCAAACTACTACGAAATAAGCGACTACCGAAAGTAACCCTAATAAATCTAAAGTGAAAATAATAACATTAGTACTATCCAAATTTAGTATGAGTCAGTTTAATAATAACTCACGTTAAAGGCTTTGCCAAAAACTGGTACAAATAATCTGCTTTAAAAGCTTCCACGATACAGCAATAAGCTGCATTTAGATTACACAGCCATACTATTTTATAGAAACAAAAGAATAACTAATTACACAAAAGTGCAGGTGACCCGAATACAGGGACGAAGTCAGCTCTCTTTTTAAATCAGTTACATGAAAATTTATAAAGCGTTAACCAGTTTGTAATATAGGTATCACAAGCTTAACCTACCTTTTAACCTAAGTGTTTATAACAATCAATCGAGTTAACGTAAGCAGCTTTTCTCATTTGGAATATTGACCCATTTTTCACTTCCCAAATATCATTAAATGCTTTGCCGCCACTCTATCTCGTCAACAACTTCTTCTTCGCCCAGTGATAGCCTTGTGTAAGTTTTGCACTATTCAAAGTACTGATACAGTAACTCCTCCACTGTTGCATAAAATATCTGTAGTCACAACGACACGTATCTTATGATAGCTGTCACCTTCTAGTGCTGCTGGACCATTAGCTCCTTCTGATATAATAGTGCTTTAATTGGAAACGCGCTTCGCTGAGAATCAATAGCATTTTCTAAAGCACAGGGCATAATACGATCGGTACATCAAGCGCCCAAAACTCATCCTAATGTTAAACGTTTTGTGCTAGGTGGGTGTGGAACCTAACTTGGCGTGTTTTACATTTTGTAATTCTTCGTAGGATAGCCCTTCTTCTTCACGATAAGTACTGCATATTGAACTCCATCAATCATCACGTTCAGTAACTGGCAACAACCGATCAGCTCCATATTTTATGGCAGTATCTCACTGTATAACTACCTACATTTCCAAAACCTTGTACCTGCAACGGTGGCACCCTGCATGTGTTTTACTAATCTAATGCTAGTTTTGCTGGCTAATGCACTACCATGACCTGCCAGCTTGTGTTCTTCCTAACAGAACCACCTAGTCCTAGTGGTTTTCCTGTTACACGTGCCAATTCCCTCGCTCACCAGTCAATACATTATACCCATCTATCATCCAAGACATAATTTGACCATTTGTACACATCTGGAGCTGGAACATCTTGTCTCCTAAGTATTTTGCATAATCCGCGACTATATCCCGTGATAATCTTTCCTGAATTCACCTTTTGATGCGTCTTTGGGATCAACGATAACCCACCTTTACCTACCCACCGTATGTGTAAAATTAGCAACTGCTACGTTTGAATGTCATCCAAATTGATACTGCGTTTAACTTCATCTCACTGTTACTGGTGAGATTTGCAAGTCCTCCTTTTGCTGGTCCTATCGCATCATTATGTTGAGAACAAGGAATCCTTTGTAAATGTTTTACTTCTACCGGTCATCCGTCTCACTGGAATAGAAACTCTCGACATTCGTCGAGGATAACGCTTTTAACGATTCATAAACCTCCTCAGCAACTAGCGCATATCGCAAGCACTTTTGATCGCTCTCTTGCATTAATTAATGGATTGTTATTCATAACAACATCTCCTCAGCAATTTAAATTTAGATTCAATAATGTATTATCTTATATTATAAATAAATCTCTAATGTTTTTATAAAACTTTTTACACTAAATAATCAAAGCATACTTTACTTTTTATTATTTTCATCATCTTGACTAAAATATACGTTTTTACAATAAATTTAAAATTATTAAATTATTTATAAATCATTACTTTATTTTTGTTTGATTTTTATATTTTATTTTCATAAAGATTCATACCAATACAAAAACAGCAACCGCCTTTTGACAGATCTGTTTTATATTTATACTATGCTAATTATTTCGCATCATGCCATGAAGCTCCGCTATCATAGCCCTCGGCTTTTAGTTTAACATCCAAATTTGCGTGCTTCTTCCCATGATGTTCACCATCTTACTGGTAAATTCTTCTAAAGACTATCTTTTGTTTACTCAAAAGATAAGTTCAATCGTACTTGTAATAATTTTGCATCAACTTTACTTTTTCAATATACTCAAATGCGTTTATCATCGCTACTTTATAATATCATGGGCTGTCCCTTGAATAGGTGTATTCTAGCAATACGTATTAAGATTTGCGTAATAATGTTTTAGCATTTATTTGGTAAACTCTTCTTTCTGTTATATAAAAGTCTACATATCCATGCTCTTTTCGCAACTCTACTATATCTTTCATATATTTATCGACGCTTTAAATGTTTCTCAAATATTTTCAATAAATTCTGCACGTTTTCTTGTAATTCCTAGGTATGTTGATAGTCCGAAGTCTAGAAATTCATAACTATTCCAAAATTAACTTGCCTTGAGTTTCTCTTCTCTCATTGATGTTACTTCACTCTAATGCTACACCATTAACATCATCTTGCAGTTTTTGTAAGGAATATCAATCATCATGTTTAAATGCATCAATCTATACCTTTATCTTGGAGCAATGAGTAAACCTGTAATTTATTTGTGAATAGTCAATTGATAAAAATAACTTCCTGTCTCTAGAAGCTGGTATAAAAAGCTTTTCTTATCTTTTTCCTTCCTCTATTCGTGTAGGTATATTTTGAAGGTTTGGATTAACTGAAGATAGTCTACCTGTTTGAGCCAATGTTTGTTCTTATAACGCGTGTAATTCTTCCTTCACAGTAAATATCTCTTTACTAGCCTTTTGCATAAGTTGAATTTAATTTTACAGTACGATATTCCATAATTAATGGTATAATATCATGTTTATATTAGTTATTCTACTTACTTCAACCGTTGTAGAATATCCTGTCTTTTGTTTTCTTAATAACAGGTAAGGCTTTAACTCCCTTCAAATACATCAACTCCAAGTTGTTTTGGAGAAGCAATATTAAATTGAGAACCAGCTAGGGTATGATACTCTTCAGTACTTTAATTCTTTTCATCATTCTTGACTCATTTCTCTAAAAGCTTTTTACTAACATGAATTCCTTCAAACTCCATACTACAGCCAATACTCTAGCCACTTTTATTTCTATATTTTTATATAAATTCAAACATATTTTTCTTCTTCAAGTTTCAATCATAAGAGGTTTGATTTCAAAAATACTAGCTGCAATTTCTGAGCAATATATGGATTTAGCACATCTGATGCAGGTAAACCATGTTTAGCGCCTTTTCCATATATTTCTTCATCACTGCTACATCGTTCTTTCCATAGCACTGAATACTATTTTTATTAATTTCGCATTTAGCGGTAACATCAATTAGATAATTGCAATTTATCATCAAAATTTCACCGTTAATTTTTGATTATTTTTCTTAGCTAGATAAATAATCTTTAATATCATAAACAATTTTTCTTCTTCACTTTCTAGATATTCAATACATATCTTTATTATCAAAAAGTTTTCTCCACTAAAACAAATGCAGTATTATCTGTAACTACTGAAATAGCTAACTACATCAGACTGGGATAGTCTTCTACAACATTCACATGTATTGAACCATTTCTAAAATCTAGTTAGTGTCTTTATCAGCACAATACAATCTCAATATCTTCTTAACATTCTCTCTTTAGTCAGACCCACTAATCATCTCCTGAGTTTGACTCCTATAGTTTTCTCAAAAATGAGACTGAATTTAGCTTTTTCAAACAATTCTTTTTCTTCTATACTTCTGTAAAAGTAAGTCTTCTATCTTATTATCCCGACAGGAACATCGGTATAGATAGTTGCCAATCACTTGTATAACATCTTCTTTTACCTTCTTTAATCTCTTTCAGTTTAGTTTTTCCACTACTGCCTATATTTTTCTGGTACATTCTCACAGTTTTACATTATTCAGTTAATAATTGTGCTGTTTTTCTCCAACCCTGGAATACCTGGTATATTATCAGATTTATCTCCCATTAATCCTTTCATATCGATTATTTGTTGAGGAGTTAAACCATACTTTTCATTCTATAAATTCTGGAGTGTAGTAATCAACTCTGCAGCTCTGTATATAGTAGTAAATTGTATGACTATCACTGAGAGAGTTAGGTCTTTATCTCCTGATACTATAATTACTTCAATCCAGCTCAGCACTCTTTGTATAAGTAATTTATTATATCATCAGCCTCCATAGTCGAAGTGTTCTTCATATTAATTCCATAAGACTCTATTAGTTCTCAACGTATCCATTGTTCTACTAATTCAGCAGGTGTTTTTATCTCTCGTCCCTTATAAGCTTCATAACTCTTATGACGAAAAGTTTCTACCTTTATCAAACGCTACTGTGCATACTTAGGCTTTGTATCTTCTAAGATTCTTTTCTAACATTAGCAAAGTCACATAGCTCATTTGTATATAAACCTCTTTATTTTTCGTGCGCACAGTATAAAGCACTGATAACTTAGTTGCCACTAGCTAATACTATTTCATCATTTTTCCTCCTATAAAATAATTTTTCAACGATAAAACGAAGTGACTCAAACACTAATTTATATATCATTAATGTTACCAAGCTCACCTACATTTCATTATATATTACTTTTATAATAAATTATGAATTTGTTTCTATTTGTCTTCCAAGAATGACGATTCTATTTCTCCATTAACTCCTTTTTGGAATTTCACGACCTCTTGTGTTCTCTATCATTAATCTCTAATGCTTACTATTCTTTTCAATAAAAGCAGGTTTCTCTTCTTTCTACAGCTGTATCCGTATCATAAATGAGTTGACAGCTTATATTCACTGATATCTGAGTTGTTAATTTTATCACCTAAAAACTCAATTAACCCTTCTATTTCAGTAGTACTCACTCTTAATCCACTCACCTAATGCCTCTACAGCAGCACAAGCCCTAGTCCTTCAAAGTATGACGGTAGGATAAAAATATCTTCTCACGCATTATTTCTCCAAGATGAACTTGATCCCATGGCATTATATATATTTATATTTTTGAATCTAACTAAACTCTCTATTCTATCCCCTATCTTGTTCTGTTTCAGCTACAATTAACTCTATTTCAACATTCAACCTTTGTTTCTCAAACATTCTAAATGCTTAATTAATTCATCCTTTTGACTCATCAAATTTTCAGCATAAATAATTTCTACTTTATCTGGGGTGGTCTTTTTAATGGAAAAGACTTTTTCATTATCCCATCCCAATGTATTATTATGTTTTCTTTAGATAATTGAAAACTTTGCTATTCATCAATTTGGCCACTACTTAAGGCTAATACTTTATCAAGTTTTCCTGTTTAATACATATTTTCTTTCATTACGTGAGTTTTTCTCAGCTGGTCTCAATATCCGATTGTATGAATACGTCTCAAAATTTTTCTATCATTAAAAATTTCACAAACTGATTGAACTCCAACATCCATAAATGATAGAGTAATAACGTCTGGATTAAATTCTTCTTTTTGCTTTTTATTAATTTTTCCCTAAATGCATTTTGCCAAGAATTTACCATCTCTTCTGTCATATCTTTGTATAAAAGTATTATTGTAGGCTATAATATCACTCATTCCAACTATAGGAAAGTCTAAATCCTTTCCTTGAATTCTACTCATACACAGTATCTAATATATTAAAATTATGTTCTGTGAGTTCACATATAAAGCTGCTTGTTCATGATTAAAGCTGTAATCCCTCTCATTACTTGTAAAATAAACCCACTTCTGTTTTTGCAGGTAATTGTGCTAAAACGTGTAAAACTCGCATAAATTTGCATCCTCAACTTTTTAATTATTCTATCATATTATTATACTACAGAAAGGAATTTTAATCAAGAACCCCCTTTTATTTTATTAACGATAACCTATCGTTTTAATAATCTCTAACCTCAAGCTACACTCATAGCTTGTTCAGCTGGATTTACATCATAATCTTTTGGATTATAAAATGCATCACGATATTTTTGTATAAAATGGTTCTATTACATAATAGTATAGCCATTTTCCCTAATTTTACAGACTTCTTTACTTTCTTCCGGACATTATTATAACAAAAATTGTATAGCATCTTATCAATTTTCTAAAACGAATCAATTTCTTTTAGGCGAAACTTTTATTTCGTCATCTGACAATACTTCTTCTCCTAAAATTCTAATAATTGTTTTTTTAAAGTCTTTGTAATTCTATATTTAAACTCGATAGTAAAACATTTGTATATATAGTCGTATAATCATAACTGTTTGTACCCCATCACTTATATGTAATTTTGTAAATCCTCTTCACGTAATAATTTTCCGTGTTTCGTGAAGTACCCACTACACAATATAGAATATCCTTATCTTTATAATCATCAGAATCTAATCTACCATCTTTAAATAATTTAATTGGTAAACTTACTGCATTAATGTGCGAACCTATCATACTCTCCAACGAGTATCGACTACTGAGTGCTTCTTCATAAGTTTTTCACTTCAGCACCCGGTACTCGACCTGGTTTTCCTTTTTAGTAGTCTTTTGCCAAAATGCGTATAGTCCGATTACTATTATTAATAGAATTGCACAAATAATTATTACTACATTCATTTTCTATACACTTTCTGTTAGCTTTTAATTTTAATATATTTATTATATATTTGTACTAAAAGAAACAAAATATCTTTGATTTTTATAAAATTAGAGTAAATGATATTAATATTTACTCATTATCATTAATTTAATAAAAATAGTAATAGGTTAGATATCTAATTTCCTAGAAAGGAGGTATTTCATGAAAATCAGTGAAAATTAATAATATTGACAATAAAAATCTTAAAACAGAAGAAACTCTACTTCAACGGTATTTTGAGTCATGTAGTTTTCTGGTATTGTGGATACTATGTTACTTATTGTTTAAGTGAAAAAATAGTTCATCACTGCAGATTTATAAAAACAGGGCTTTATTTGGAAAGTTAGTGTTAACAATTATCCTTACTTTACTGATCTATTTGGATTTTTACTAGGAACCGATGGTTAGTGAAGTGGTATTCTGTTTCTGCAAGTCATAGATTGATCTAACCACTCGAGTCCTGACATAAAATTACTCGTGTTTTGCTGCCAGTCTTGGTGGTCTATCTTTCGCGTGAGAGACATCTGCTAATAGGTGCCATGAGTGAAGCTGTTTCAAGAGTTTTAAAAAGAAACCTAGTCGAAGAAAAATATTTAATAACAGGCTAGCTGGTCTTCCATATAGCATTTGGAGCACCTCTTAGGGTTTATTTTCAATGATAGTTCATAAAACATTACTAAGAAAGATTGTTATTTGTTGTTTTAGTTACGCGTAGGAAAACATAATAGGACAATACATTTTAGTTTAAAAGCCAATATTTAATTTTCCTAGTATAGATTATGGTCCAGAAGCATATCTCCTGCTGTTGTTATCTTAGGAATTCTTCTCTGGAATTTTTGGTACATTTTATAATACTACTATTAAAGTTTTATTTTAAAATTTATGAAAAACTAAATCTAAAATATAGTATTCAGACCTCAGTTGCATTTTTAATTTTATTTATTTTATTTATAGTTTATCCACAGTCTAGGAAGTGGGCATGATGGTAGAATTTCTTATTGAAAATAAAATTTGAAATTCTCATTTTTATTAATCCTATACTTTATTTAAAACACTATTCTCATTAGTGTCATTTACTTCAGGAGTTGTGAGGCATTCTTCCTATACTTTCCAAGGTGCAGTATTAGGGCGCTCTATTTAGTAATTTTGGAGTGCTAAATATGCTGCATTGTTTATTATATTATCAATGTCAGGTTACTTAACTCGCCATTATGCAGTCCCATTACTTCTATTATTTTATTATTGAAATGACTCAAAAACTAAATTACTTCTTCCATTGCATTATGTTGTTTATTAATTATTTTACAACAAATATATTAGGAACAAAACCTGTATGTAGTAGCACTATTAGATCGTATACTTACAAGCAATAAAACTTAAAGACAATGAGTTAGAAAGTGGAAGTTGAAATAATTACAAATATATCAAATGATTAGTAATCTAATTTGGAAAAACTATTAGTGAAGTACCATGGACTAAAGGAATATTAATTTCTAATATCAAGCGTTCAGGACGGAAATAGTACCAAAGGATCAACTAAATTAGAGGCCAATGACGAGACTTACTGTAATTATGTATAAAAGAAAGTGTTGAGGAGTTTATAAAGAGATTCGAGTAAAAACACATAGGGAACCAATTTGTTCCTATGTGCTTTTTATAATACATTATAGTGTTTTTAAAGCGTTAGTAATTCCATCATCATCTACACTAGTTGTGATAAAATCTGCAATTTCTTTTACATCATCTCTGGCATTTTCCATGGCAATACCTATTCCAGCATGTTTTAACATATCTATATCATTACCACCATCACCAAAAGCCATAGTTTCTTCTAGTTTAATTCCAAATGATTGATAATTGCATCAATTCCTTTATCCGCCATCCTTTGGTATTATATCCGTAAAATGGCTTGTCCAACGAGCAGTTTTTGAATTAGGCATAAGTTGCATAAAGTCTCCTTCTTCCTCTTCAGATACAAAAACATTAAGTTGATAGACTTTTTCATTTAATGCTCTTTCATATGCATCTTCTACAACAACAAATCTAGTTGGATCTCCTAACTCATCTTCCAACCATTGGACCCTTTCATTTTTTAAATTTAAAAATGCTCTATCTAATAATGCAAAATCACAAGCTATATTATGTTTTTGAAAATATGGTAAAGTTTGCTTTATATCTTCTTTTGATAGAACTTTATCGTTTAAGACCTCTCCTGTATTTAAATCAACAATATTGACCATTTGTTGTAATATAGTATCAAACCTAAAATCAAGTAAATCATCTAAAAATTTTGTATGTAAAAGGTGCACGTCCTGTTGCCACAAAAATTTTTATTCCTCTTTCTCTTAATTTTTTTAAAGTCTCCTTTGTATTATCTGGAATTGTCTTAGTTTTAAAACTTCTAATAGTTCCATCAATGTCGAAAAATATTGCTCTTATTTTGTCTGTCTTCTCTACTTTCTATTATAATGTTAAGTCTACTACACTTTTTCTAGTTTTTCAACTCTAGCTACTAATAGTTTTTACTTCTGTTTTCTTCTTCTTTTATTATTTTTAATAACATCTCCATGTTTTTAACAGCGTTTTCAAAATTAAATTTAATAGTTGTTATGGAGATTTTAAAATGATGATGATGCATAATCACCAAATCCCGCAACAAGAAATCTTCTCCACACTCAATCCATTTCTTCTAATGCTTTAATCGCACCATACGCTAGATTATCTGCTGTGCACATATTAAACAAGTATTATCTTTTAATTTGTTTTATATTCTCATTAACTAGTCTAGTAACTATCTTCTAAACTGAAAATTTGTTATCAATACATCACTAGATTCCAGATTATACTTCTCAAGAGTACGCATCACACCTAGTTTTCTATAGTAACTCTACAGCTATATCTTCTTCTCCTACCCCTATATATGCAATCTTCTATGTCCACTTGCTAAGACAAAATTTATTAGCATACTCTTGCTATTAAAGTCATTGTATTCTACATATACGTATATTCCCTTCTTGTCCTAAAAGCACTCACTAGGTACATCAATAGATTTTATAGTATCTTCATAACTTTTCAGCTCATAGTTGTTGGTAATAGAATTATTCATCAACATTCATACGAGCAAGTTTCCTAATATATTCAAGCTGTTTTCTTCATCAATATTTGCATTCATAATTAAAAAGTTTCATAATTATTTTCTTCAAATTTTCATCAATATATTTTTAGAGTATTAGAACTGACTACGAGTAAACATGGAACAATTACACCTAATTTACTGCTATCAGTACTTTCTTTAATGCCTTGCAAAAAGTATTTGGTGTATAGTTATAGTTTGTCTACAACTTCTTTAATCTTTGTATCTTTTTGATTTCACCATTAAAATATCTTGAAACAGTAGTAGTCCATCCTGCCATTCTGGCTATATCTACTATAGTCAATTTTCATATAATAATAGCCCCTTTTTAATCTCTAATTTACGTTTACAGTCATATTTTATTATAAACTATCCTGTAAAATAAATAAAGTCGTGAAGAGTTATTTCACTAAAAATACATCTATTTTTATTTTTCTCCACTGTATTACACTCACTCTATTGTTTTGTAATACAGTTTCCGAAAAATGTTAATTTAACAACCAAATAGAGATGTAATATGTGTTTTAAAAATATTAAACAGTTTAAGCATCTATCTTGAAAATCATTTTACTAAAAAGTGATATATTCTTCATGGAGGTACGTATGCTAGTTCAATTTACGACTCCAAACAATATAAAAATGCTAATTTTGAAATTAAATAATATTTCTTTTGATATAAATAAAACGAGAAGTTATCGAATCATTGGGCGAAGTGAGTACTGGAAAAAGTACAATTTAAAATGATTAATGGAATCGTTAATTTTGATAGTCGAGGATATCCCTCTATAAAGGAAAATCTCAAAAATCAATGACAAATAAAAGAACTGAAGTACTAGAGAAAAACTTAGTACATATATTTTAAAACTCTAATCTTCTAGATAACAAGAGTGTCTATTATCATCTTAGTCTTGTTTATAGAAATTAAACAATGTGAATGTAAATAATAAAATAGATGAAATATTAGATTTATGAATATTACTGAGGCTTAAAATAGTCTTTGTGGAAGTCTTAGTGGTGACGAACAACAAAAGTTGCTATAGCTGTGGCTCTCACTTCAAGAACCTGAAATTTTTGTTATGATGACGAAATAAGTTCTGCTCTTTGACTACTAATAGAAAAAGAAATTTCTATCTATTAAATAAACTTCGAGAGACTACTAATATTTCTATATTAATGATTTCACATAGTTTATCATTGTTAAAAACTTTGTGATAAAGTTATTATAATTGATGACTCATCATAAAGATGTCATTGCACCTAAAAGATAATGAAAAAGATTATGATGAAAACTACTATAATATGTAAAGGGTTTTGCTAAATGATTGATTTATTAATTAAAAACTCTGATGGGATTATAAAAGTCATTTTGGGAAACCAACTTATGATGGCAGTCCTCCAATGTTAGGTATGTTCTGATTTTTCTTTCACCAGTGGAATACTTTATATTTTCATTAGAAAAGATTATTTATTAAAAATAGGTTTATTTATCAAATACTTAGTATATTATTAATGCCTTACGCAGTGTACCTTTTTAATATTCATATTTATATTAATACCAGTAATAGATTTTATTTAAAAACTGCATTCTGGTAATCTAGCTGCGACTTTTGTACCATTAGCATTAGCTTTCTAGTAAGTATATTCACGTTTTGTTGAACAAGCTCTGCTTAATGTTCCTATAATTGATAGAGCTATAAGTATGGGGGCAACTAAATTGCAAATAATTCGCTACTTCACCACTATCATCATAAAAAGCGATCTAATCTTGTCGTTCACATCTGTAACAATAAGTTTACTATCTTATTCAACTGTAATGGGTGTTATATGGTAGCAGGGGACTTGGTGAATCTGCCTATAGATACGGCTATCAAGAATATGACTACAATCTATATGTATCTAGTAGTATTATATTTGTTATCTATGTTTTCATTATCCAGTCCATTGGTTGTGGATTTCGGGCATTATATAAATAAAGGAGAAATAATAATGAAAAACTAATTTCAATTTTTACAAGCTTATTAGCACTTGTACTTGTTCTTACTGCTTGTTCTAGTAAATCAGACACAAAAAGTGAGAAAAAAGAAAATGTTACTGTTAAAGTAGCTTCACATACTGCCCCAATGACAGATATGTTAGAAATGATTAAAGATGACCTTCAAAAAGAAGGATATAATCTTGAAATCGTAAAGTTTCTGACAACGTTCAAGCTAACGTTGCATTAAAACAATAAAAAGTTGATGCTAACTCTTCCAACACAAACCATTTATGGAACAATTTAATCAAAAATGGTGCTAACTTAGTAGCTGTTCAACCTATATATAATGCGTACAGTAGCTTATTTGTTCTAAAAACATTAAAGATATTAAAGAGCTTGAAAAATGGTGCAGATGTAGCTATTCCATCTGACCCGACTAACCTAGCTCGTGCTTTACGTTTATTAGATAAAACAAGTAATTACACTTAAAGATCCGAACAGTTATACTGTAACAACAGCAGATATTAAAGAAAACCCTAAAAACCTTAAATTTACTGAAGTTGCGTTATTAAATCTTGAACGAAGCTTTATAATGAAAAAGACTTAGTATTTGACTATCCTACTTTACATTGCTAGAATTAGGACTTACTCCATGAAAAGATGGTGTCCTAGTTGAAGACCAGAATGATTCAACATTTGCAGTAAGTCTAGTAGCAGAGAAGATAATAAAGATAGTGATGCTGTGAAAGCTGTAGCATTAGTTAGCGAAAAGTTAAAAACTTCATCAACGAAAAACTAAAAAGGACATGCTACTCCAGCATTCTAATACATCTAATCACAAAAAGAGCGAGTTGAAAATATCAACTCGCTCTTTTTATATTATTTTAATATTTTTCAAAATGATTCTCTTACTTGACCTACAGAGAATCCGATAATAACTTGGATAGCTTTACCATTACGAGCTACACCAAGAGCCCCTGATTTTTTCAAGAAGTTATCATCTTTAACTAGACTTTCATCTTTAACGTTAACACGTAATCTTGTTACACAGTTGGTAACATCAACAATATTGTCTTTTCCACCTAAACCTTCAAGAATAATTACTGCTTGGTCATCGTGTGTTGCAGAATCATCTCTAACTTCTGGTTTAGCTTCAGCATTTCCTTTACCTTTTTCACGATATTCTTGTTTAGAATACAGTTTTGTTTCAGCATCGTCATCTTCACGACCTGGTGTATTTAAATTGAATTTCAGAATCATAAATCTAAATACGAAGAAGTAAATTACTGAGAATGTTAAACCTACTGCTATTTGAACAAACATTTGTGATGAATGGTTTTTAAACATTGGAATCCAGTTAAGTGCTAAGAAGTCGATTAATCCACTTCCAAAGTTACCTACTACTCCAAATCCATACATAGTTGCTGACATTGCTGCACCTAATACTGCGTGTGCAACGAATAATGCTGGTGCTGCAAATAAGAATGTGAACTCGATTGGTTCAGTAATACCAGTTAAGAAACCTGTTAATGCAGCTGGAAGTAATAGACCTGCTACAACTTTTTTCTTTTTATCTTTAGCTGTTACATACATAGCTAAAGCTGCTGCTGGTAAACCGAATACTTTAGAGTTACCGTGTAATGAGAATCCACCTTGAGGGAATAATTCTTTTAATGGAGTTGTGCTTTGAGAGAACTCTTGAATATGTTGTACCCAGAAAGCTGTAATTCCATTTTCTACTACTGCTGGTCCAAACATAAATGGTCCATAGATAAAGTGGTGTAATCCAGTAGGAATAAGTATTCTTTCTAAGAATGTATATGAAAATACTCCAATTACTCCTGATGCTTTTAAGAATCCTTGTAAAGCAGCAATTCCTAATTGAACTTTAGGCCATAATAATGCTGTTAAGTATGCCATAGGAATCATTAATAAGAAACCAATAATAATAACAAATGTAGTACCTTGGAAAATTCCTAATAATTCAGGAAGTTTTTTATCAAAGTATTTATTATGAATCCAAACGGCAATTGATGCAATAAGGATAGAACCGATAATTGAAGTATCTAGAGTGATTACTCCTGCGATTCTAGTTAAACCTGTTGGTAATTTTAAAGCTGGTGTTACATCTACTCCAAATGATGGGAATACTGTTAAGAATCCATTGATAAAGTAGTTAAAAGCCATATAAATTAAGAATGCTTCAAGTGCTGCACGACCATTTGCTTTTTTTGCAAGACCAATCGGAATACCAAGTGCGAATACTACTGGCATTTGATTGAAGATTGTCCATCCCCCTTGCTCTACTACGAACCAGAAAGTTATACCATAAAGTACCTTCTGTCGCGATGCTCCCTACTAAGTTAGGGTTTTTAAATATTGAAGTTAAACCTACTACTAATCCAAAGAATGCGAAGATTATCGATGGCATTAGCATAGCGCCTCCAAAACGCTGAATCTTTTGTAACATAACATTATCCTCCTTTTTATTTTTATTTTTCTGCTATTGTTACTTCTAAACCATTGTGATCTGATATTATTGGATAATTAGTATTATTAAAAATAACACTACTTTCCGTAACATTAAGTTCACGATTACTAAATATATAATCTAGCTTTTTCTTGTTCATTGAATCTTCCCAACCACTAATGTTTTTATATACTGTTACACCATCATCTTTTTTCTGAGCCATTTCGTAAGTGTCAAAAAGTCCCATTTCTATAATCATGTTGTAATCTTCTTTTTGATTAAAAATAATCTGTATTAAAATCACCCATAAAGATTTTTAAATTAGAGTTATCTGTGTGGTTAACTAGATTATAAAGATTTTCTCAATGTTTTCATCTTCACAAGTAGGTAGATTCATATGGCAACTATAAAATTCTATTGTCTGATTATTTATCTCTAACGTTACCTTTAATATTTTTCTTGAAGATATAGAGGATCTTGGTGTGATGTACAGTAAAAATCTCTCTACATCACACACTTTACCCTTAGCTAGTATTGTTAGACCTTCCTCATATTTGTCAAAAACCAATATGAGAATAAGTCCAGTAATAACTATAGCCGCTTTCCCCATAACTATTTATTTTATCTAATAACATCTTTTTCCAAAGTTATCTATGTTTGAATAAACATTTTCACTATTAATCAGCTGATTAACTTCTTGCATTGCGATAACATCATATCTACGATAGTTTTCTTGCTAAGATATCAAGTTTTTCAAGCTGATTATTTTCTAACCAACTATGAACGTTAATCGTTAATAGTTTCATATTCTTTCCCTCTTTCATATAGTTATTTATTCCAAATTTCTTTGTTATATTGATCTATTGTATCGGTCAGATGAGAAGAATCCGGCTAGCAATATTTACAATTACTTTTTACCATAATTCACGATTTTTCATAGTCTCGCTAACATTTCTTCTTTTTAGCGTAATATTCTTCAAAATCAATTAGAGTCATAAACCAATCTTTATTTAATAACTCGTTATAGTCTTTCTAATCTTTCTTTATTTCCTAGTTTTACTAAGTCATCAGAAACGATAAAATCAACTACTCTTTTACACTAGCTTTTTGTAGTAATCTTTAGATACATATCCGCTAGTTTCATCAAAAAGTTTAATAATTTCATCACTTTCTTTACCAAAGATATGAGATATTTTCACGTCCGACTCACTCATCGATTTCAGACATTTGCTCCATCTAGAGTTCCTAATGTTGGTGCTCCATTGACATAAATTTCATATTACCAGTTCCACTAGCTTCTTTAGATGCTAATGAAATTTGTTCACTAATATCAGTTGCTGGAATTAATTTTTCCGCAACACTTTTACATTATGTGTTTCAACTAAGAGTACATTTAATGTTGATTTACTTCTGGATCATTATTAATTAACTCTGATAAAATCAAAGAATTAGTGAATAATATCTTGAGCTATAATATAAGCTGATGCTGCTTTACCACCAAAGAATACAGTAATTTTTCTTTCAGGTAATTTACCATTTTTAATATCTAAGTATTTTTTAATTACATATAAAAGCGTTCATTTGTTGACGTTTATACTCATGGAATCTCTTGATTTGTGTATCAATCACTACTATCATCTAATTCAATTCCTTGAGTTTCTCTTTTAGATATTCTTTAAGAACTAGTTTATTTTTCATGTTTGATTTCTTCTAGTTTAGCTGCTACTTCTTTGCTGTCAACAAATGCTAATAGTTTTTCTAATTTTGTTGCATCTGTTAAGTACTCATCACCAATTAGTTCTTTTAAATAAGCTGCTAATGGTCTATTAGAGAACTCTAACCAACGTCTGAAAGTAATACCATTTGTTTTGTTATTGAATTTTTCTGGATATAACTCATAGAAGTGTTTTAATTCAGAATTTTTAAGTATTTCTGTGTGTAAGTATGCTACTCCATTTACACTATTTGAGAAGTGAATATCCATATTAGCCATATGTACTTTATCATCTTTATCGATAATTTGGATATCTTCACCTTCATATTTTTCACGAATAACTGCATCAAGTTTTTTAATAATTTTAACAAGGTGCGGAACTACTTCTTCTAAATATTCTATTGGCCATTTTTCTAAAGCCTCTGCTAAAATTGTGTGATTTGTGTAACCAGTCATTTTTTGCACAATAGTATATGCTTCTTCAAAGCTAATTCCATGTTTTTCAGTTAATAAACGGATTAATTCAGGAATTACCATACTTGGGTGAGTATCGTTTATTTGAACATAAGCATATTCATATAAATCATGAACGTTACTTCCTTTTGCGATAGCTTCATCTAAAAGTGTTGTGCTGCATTAGATACCATAAAGTATTGTTGGTAAATACGTAGTAACTCACCATTTTTATCACTATCATCTGGATATAAGAATAATGTTAAGTTCTTCTCTATTTCTGTTTTATCAAAAGCTAATTCCATCTTCAATATATACTATCAACTGAATCAGCATCGAATAAGTTTGATAATTTTTGTATCTATATCCTAGAACATCTGTTCTAGTGTTGATGTTAAATTGAAATTTTGAGATGGAACTGTATATTTAATATCGGTATCTCTTAACCATGAAGAATCTTCAATCCAGAAGTTTGGTTCAGCATGTGTTCATTTTCACAAATACCTGTCTCAAATAATCCACAATGGATAGTTTAATCCAACTCCATCACCATTAATTCTCAATGATGAAATTGAATCGATAAAACATGAAGCTAGTCGACCTAGACCTCCATTACCTGCAATGATGGTTCTAACTCTCTTCTTCTACCTCACTAAGACGTTTATTAGCTGCTAATCAATTCTTTTTCAACTTCCTCATAAATCCCTAAATTTGTTAAGTTATTTGATAATAATTTTACCAATTAAAAACTCAGCAGAAATATAATAAACTTTTTTATCAGTATTTAATGAGCTTCTTATCAGCTTCTTCTTTAACATGGTTTTTAATAATTGTACATAGATTTCTTTATTATTTAAAGAACTTGATTCTTTTCCTGTTTTATCTAATACAAGTTACTAAATTTCATCGTTATCCTCTCTTTCTCTCGCTATCTGTTTGTTAGATCTTTTATAAATTCTTTTCTTCTCTTCTGTTAGATCTTCCGCAAAGCATTCTCCATTCCGATTTCTCCAACTGTTGATAGAACATTCATTCTGCTGCTTGCATCTTTATCTAATAAATCTTGCATTGTTACAATTGAATAATCACTAACTGATGAATGAATACCACGTATCATTGCTTGTGTAATAGTTTCATCATCACGTTGATTTAAATATTCAGCTACTAATTTTTGTTCATCTTCATCAGTTTTTCATACCAACCATTTGCAACATCATTATCAGGTACTCGTGTAAGCCACACTATAGCTGTAGTGATTGTGGTAAGTCCAAACTATCATAGTCTGGGAAAGCAAATTGTAGAAATTTTCATTCCTGGATATCCTGAATCGTCTAATAATTTTTCTGCTTTCTCATCAATAAATCCAAGATTTTCTGCAATAATTGGTAAATCACCTAATTGTTCTTTAATTTTTTCAAACAATTCAATACCAGGACCTTCTTCCCATGTACCATTTACAGCATCTTCTGCATCTCTATCGATTTGCCAAAAATCTGAAAACCTTTAAAGTGGTCTATTCTTAGTACATCATAAATTTTAAAACTTTCTTGTACTCTATAAACCCACAAGAACAATTTTTGTTCTTTGTGTTTTTCCAATCATAGTTGGATTACCCCCAAAGTTGACCAGTAGGACTGAAATCATCAGCTGGACATCCTGCTACATATAGAGTTCATTGTTTTCATCAATTTTAAATAGCTCTGGCATTGTCCACATTTCAACACTGTCACCACTAACGTAAATCAGCATATCTCCAATTATTTTTATACCTTTTTCATTTGCATATTTTTAAGTTCTAACCACTGTTTTAAAGAAGAAATATTGAGTTACGTATAGTATCTAATACTATCTTTTAATTCCGCTCTATATCTTTCTCTAGCTTGTTGTTCCCCACATTTTATATCTTCGTCCCAGTGATTAAGGCTTTGATATCCAAAACTTTCTTTTATAGCCATATATTCTGCATAATCAGGTAACCAACTTGTATTTTCTTGTTCAAATTTTTCTATTTCTTCTAAAATGCTGCTATTTTGTTTTGTATTTTCTACCGCTTTTTCTAAAATAGGTCTTCTTGCATTGAATAATAATTCATAATCTACTTTTTCTTTATTATCACCAAAGTTTACTCCTTCGTAATCACCTTTTTCTAATAATCCAGATTCACTAAGTAATTCAAAATCTATTAAATTTAAATTCCCAGCTACTGCAGAAAAACTTTGGTATGGCGAATCTCCATAACTTGTAGTTGTTAATGGTAATATTTGCCAATATGTTTGATCTGTTTCTTCTAAAAAGTCAACAAATTCATAAGCACTTTTACCAAAAGTACCGATACCAAAATTCACCTGGTAATGATGTAATATGCATTAAAATACCACTTGAGCGTTTTTTCATCTATAAATCCTCCATAAGTTTGCTATTAACATAATCTTATATCTCAACACTAATTATTATAAATAAAACGGTTTAATTTGTCAATACATTTGTGTAATTCTTTTTATTATATTTTTATACATTTACGTATATGTTTGAAATTTTTGTTACCTTATTGTTAATAGTTGATAAAAAGACATTTATAATATTTAATTGATAAATATAAAGGATAGAATTAAAATGAGTAAATGTAAACTAGTATATAATGATATAAAAAAATAAAATAGATACACGTTATTATAAACGTATTACAGAATTACCAAGCGAGAATGAATTGGTTAAAGAATATGGATACTCTAAGGGACACTATAAAAGAAAGCTCTATCTTTACTTGAAATTAATGGTTATATCCAAAAATAAAGGAAAAACTCTTTAATTCTTGGACATGGTCGTGTAAAAATAATTATCTTGGAAATATAAAAACTTCTTCGGAATTAAATATTGATGGAAAATATGAAATAACAACAAATCTTGAATCTCTTTATATAATTCAAGGTGAGGAAAAATAATGAAGATTTTTGGGGCTAAAGGAACGAAGATTTTTACCGAGTTAGTCGAAGTAGAACTATTAATGGTGAACGTCTAGAATACAGTTTCATATTTCAATCGAAAATTGGTACCTTTCTTAAATAAAGAAATAGCTGAATCATCAATTTACAAATATTTAGAAGATGAACTAGGTCTTAAAATCACTCATTCAAGAGAGAAATTTCTTTCAGATATGCTAATGAAGAAGAAAAACGCATATGGACTTAGAAATACGATATGGTAGCAGTTGTTGAAAGTACTACATATTTATCAAATGAATATACTGCAATACGGAATACTAGGTTATCGACCAGATAAGTTTACTTTTGTTACTATGGTTAAAAGATAAAAAGATGCTAATTTAAAAATTAGCATCTTTTTAATATTTTTATTTTAATCTATCTTCTAATTCTGCTTTTAAATCTTCAAATCCAGGTTTACCTAATAAAGCAAACATATTTTTCTTATATGCTTCTACTCCTGGTTGGTCAAATGGATTTAATCCTTGCATATATCCAGAAATAGCTACTGCTTTTTCAAAAGTATACTAAGTATCCAAATGTAAATTCACTCATATCTGGGAAGTTCTACTACAAAGTTGGGTACTCCACCATCTGTGTGAGCAAGTAATGTTCCTTCAGATAGCTTTTAGTATTAACGAGAGTCCATAGTTTTACCAGCTAAGTAGTTTTAGACCATCTAAATTATTATCCGCTTCTTTTAACTCGATATCTTTATTTGAGCTTTTAACTTTAAGAATAGTTTCTAATAAGATACGACGTCCTTCTTGAACGTATTGTCCCATTGAGTGTAAGTCTGTTGAGAAGCATACACTGACGGATATAATGCTTTACCATCTTTACCTTCAGACTCTCCATAAAAGTTGTTTCCACCATTCATTAAAGTATACCATTGATGGTTCATATGAAACTAATATTTCTATTAATTTACCTTTTTGTTGAAGAATATTTCTCATTACCGCATATTGGTAAGCAATATTTGTGCCAAATCTGATGTAGAAAGTTGATCTTGAGCTAGTTTAGCTCCTGCCATCATTTTATCAATATCTACTCCACTAACGGCTATCGGTAATAATCCTACCGCTGTAAGAACCGTAAAACGTCCACCTACATCATCAGGTACAACGAATGTTTCATATCCTTCATCATCCGCAAAGAGATTTTTAGAGCACCTTTAGCTTTATCTGTTGTAGCAAAAATTCTTTCTTTTGCTCCTTCTTTTCCATATTTTTCTTCTAGTAATTCTTTAAAAATACGGAATGCGATTGCTGGTTCAGTAGTAGTTCCTGATTTAGAAATTACATTTACTAGAAATCTTTACCTGTAGTTTTTAAGTAATTCACTAATTCTGCTGTATATGTTGAAGAAATAGTATGTCCTACAAAGAATACTTGTGGTGCTTTTCTATCTTTTTCATAGAAATTATAGAAATTATCATTTAACATTTCAATAGCTGCACTGAGCCCCTAGGTAAGAACCTCCAATTCCAATAACTACAAGTACATCAGAATTGTTTTGAATTTTTTTACTTGCTTCTTTAATTCTAGCAAATTCTTCTTTATCATAATTAGTTGGTAATTCTAACCATCCTAAAAGTCATTACCTACACCAGTTTTTATTATGTAATTGCTCATGAGCTACTTTTACATAACCTTCCATATTTTTAACTTCTTGTTCACTAAAGAAATTTAATGCTTTTTGAATAATCAAAATTTAAATGCATGTTCCTTCTCCTTTTTTAAAATAAAATTTACTTTTTTTATTATAAATCATTGTTGCTTATCGTCTATAATATAATCATAAATTAATTCAGAAACTTTTTCTGCATTATGCCTAATTGTATTATTTTTCAACGATTCCAACGTTATAATTTTCTATTAATTTAATACCTAGTTCATTAATTTTTTTCATAATCTATTTCAACTGCTTCTTGTTTTTCTTTTCGATATCTTTCTAAAATATCTTCTTCAAAAACTCGTGAATTAGCTATAACTATATCAAAAATATTTTCGCCTACATGCTTATTAATGGCTTCTATGTGATTTGATACAGTAAAAGTATCCGTTTCACCATGTTGAGTCATCACATTGCTAATATATATTTTTGCTTCACTTTCTCTTATTTTTCTGAAACTTGAGATATAACCAAATTTGGTATTATTGATGTATATAAACTTCCTGGTCCCATTACAATATAATCGGCGTTTTCTATAGCAGCCAATACATCGTCATTTGCTTTTTACTCGCGACGGTGTTATATATACATGGTCAATAACACCACCAGCCTTCGTTATAGAAGATTCACCTCTAATTATTTCACCAGTTGACAATACAGCATTTAGAGTTGCTATATCATTAGTTGTAGGTAACACTGTTCCTCTAACATTTAATATTTTACTCATTATTTTTACTGCTGTTGAAAAATCACCGTGTATATCTGTCATAGCAGCTAACATAAGATTTCCTACAGGATGCCCCTTTACTTCTCCACTGTCAAATCTATACTGAAACATTTTTCTAAATACGGCTCGACATCCGATAACGCTGCTATTACATTCCTTATGTCTCCAGGAGACGGAATGTTCATATCACTTCTAATTTTTCCCCGAACTCCCTCCATCATCTGCCACAGTAACTATAGCTGTTATATCCAAAGGATATCTTTTTAATCCTCTCAAAAGAACTGATAAACCTGTTCCTCCTCCTATAGTTACTACTTTTTATTTTTGATCTCATTATTACATTACCTACCCTTATCTATATCTCTATGTTCGAGATAAACTCTATACCCAAATTTTTCTATATCTTCATGTAGTTTTCGTGCTACACTCACTGATCGATGTTTCCCCCTGTACATCCTACTGCTATAGCAACTTTATCTCTTCCTTCATATTGATATTTATCTATCATAAAAATATTAAATTCTTATATTTTTCATAAAATTCTTTTGTAACTTCATCATCAAAAACATAGTTAAAAACATCTTCGTCTTGACCTGTTTTTCTCTAAGTTCATTTATATAAAATGGATTTTTCAAAAAAAGCGAACATCTACAATATTATCAGCATCTATCGGTACTCCGTATTTTATACCCAAAAGCTAGAAACCGTAATATGATAACTGTCTTTCTTCTCGATTCCAAAATCTCCCTAAAAATTTTTACTTTGTAAATCTTTCACACTAAACTTAGTTGTATTATAGATATAGTTAGCTAAACCTTTTATAACTTCCATATCCTTTTCTTTCTTGCTTTATACCTTCAAGTAAACCAAATTCCGATGAAAGTGGGTGATTTTTTCTTGTCTCTTTATATCGATTTACAATTACTTGATTATCACAATCTAAAAATAATTTTTTTGTATCAAAGTACTCATTTTGCTGAATCTTTTTAAGAACTTCTTTTAAATCTACAAAAGATGTTTACTCCTTATATCGATACTTATAGCTGTTTTATCAATTTCTTTCTCTTCAATAATTCTTAAAAATCTTCTACTACAAGACCCGGTAAGTTATCTGTACAAAAATAGCCTTGACTTTCAAATATATTTAGTGCTGTATTTTTCCCCACTCCACTTATTCCTGTGATTATTACTAATTTTTCATAACTCACATCCATTTTTAATTATTAATTTTTGTATATACATAGAAAATACAAAAATTCTATTTTTCTTTTTACACTAAATACATCGTTTTGTGAATTATTATAGAATAAAAAGTTATAAAGAAGATAATATAAATATCATCTTCTTTATAACTACCTTCTTTATATTAATTATTACCCGTACCATTTTGATCACTTGTATTTCCAACTCTACTTGCGTTATTTGAGCCGCCTCTAGTATTCGGGTTTTTGTGAATTACTTATACTATTATTATTGTTGTTAGAAGTAGCATTATTTCTATTACTATTCCCTTCACTACTATCATTATCGTTTTGACTATTTCTTGAATTTTTCCTCTTGTGTTCGACGCTGTTGTTCTTCTATTTGTCGTCTTTCGCTCTCTGTAATGATTTTCACTCCACCATTTATAGAACCAACATTATTAGGGTACAGAAAAACCATTTGGTCTATGAATATTAACAATATTTTGCATATTTAATCGATAAAAGCAGCTGTGTTTTCTGAGTATCTTGTTGAGTCATATGTTTAGTAGGACCATCTATTGAATCAAACCCTTGCCATACCGCTAGAGTATAATTACTTGTGTATCCAACTACCCAAGAATCTTTTAGAATAATTATTAATATCAAAATTATACTTTTCTGCTTCTGCTTCACCAAATGTTGTTGTTCCTGTTTTTACAGCCATATCTGCTCCACTAATCCTAGAACTGGTTGCTGTACCATTTACAACATTTCTTAACATAGAGGTCATTATATACGCTGTTGAATCTTTTTATTACTTGTTTTTCTATCATCTATGCTAAAACTTTTTAATCTCACTACCTTCACTATCATAAACTTTTTTTAATAGCTTTTGGAGTAGCATAATATCCATTATTACTAAACGGCACATACGCCGCTGCCATTTGAAGCGGTGAATAACCATCTCCACTTCCTCCTATAGGCGTAGTCAACGAATCATCAGTTACGCTCATCCCCACTCTACTCGCATACTGTTTTTACTCTATCAAAACCAACCTCTTGATAAGTTTTTACAGCTGGTATATTATATGACATCATTAAAGCATTATTTATTGTAATATTACCATGATATTGTCTATCCCAGTTTTGAATAAAAAGTTCCTGAATTTTACTATCATTTATAATATGATCTGAACCCCAGTTCAGATATTCTACTACAGGGCCATATGCTAATATAGGTTTGATAGCAGATCCTGGTTGCAGTTTTTGCTTGAGTGGCAATATTATAACCATTAAATGTCTGATTTTTCCCACCATATATAGCTGCTATACCACTGTTTTTCATTATTTAATACAACCATAGCAACGTTGCTTGCTTGCTTAATACCTACTGCATTTGATGTAATGCTATCACTTAATGAACTTTGGATTTTCGGATCAAAATTAGTATAAATTTTCAACCCTAAATTTAATACGTCCCCTTCGTAATCTTTTATATTCTTTACTATTTTTAATTCATTTACTATTTGGTTCATATAGCCAGTATACTTACTATCAAATTCACTTGAAAAGAATTACTCGTTCATCTGAATTTCTAGAAACTATACCATCCATGATATTTGTTTGTTTTGCTGATTCTGCTTCTTCTTTTGTTATTTTATCATGATATTGCATCAAATAGAGTACCGTATCACGACGAGCTTTAGCTGCCTCTGGATTATCATATGGATTATATGTATTTTGGATGCTGTGGCATACCTGCAAGTAAAAGCCATTTGTGGTAAAGTTAATTGACTTATATCTTTATTATAGTAGTATTTTTGCCGCTGTTTTCAAACCGTATACTCCATCTGAATAGTAGATTCTATTAACATACATCGTGAAAAATAGTTTCTTTATCATAATTTTGCTCAAGTTTATATGCTAGATATGCTTCTTGAACTTTACGCTTTATACTCTTATTATCATCTAAAAATGTACGCTTAATAAGTTGTTGAGAAATGGTTGAAGCTCCCTGAGAACCAAAGCCACTCGTAAGGTTAGATACAACTGCTCCCTACTAAACGACGATAATCTACTGCTCCGTGCTCAAAGAATCTATTATCCTCAGTAGCTAATATAGCATCTTGCATCTGTTGCGGAATATCAGCTGTTTCTAAATTCTCACCTACTCATTACCAAGCTTAGCTACCTCGTTATTATTAACATCATAAACAATTGTCCTAGTATTAGTTATCTAGTATTTTTTGAATCAAATGCAGGTGCTTGGTATATCCAAATACACATAAGAAAAATAGTAGCTATTGCTGCACTTGCAGCATATAAAAACTATATTTAAGAATCTTCATCAATTTCTCTTTTTATTATTCTTAAAATTTGGATTACTTATTCTATTAATTTTCTTATTATTTGAATTAGATAAACTATTCTCCCTTTAACCTTTCCTTTTTGTTGCCTTAAAGGATTTTTGTTTTTGTTGAGAATTAGCCCTTTGGTTACTTCCAATTGGTCTTTGGTTAATTCCACTAGACCTTGTTCCATCCTTCTCATTTTCTTCACCATTTAATGACCTTCTTTGTTGACCATTAGATTGAGAATTATTTCCTCTAGATATATATCCACCTGCATAACACTCTTCTTATCTTGGGAATGCCTATTCCTCCTTGAAAGACGTTCATTATTATTTTCCGCTATTGTATATCCTCACTTTATATATTTTTACTTTCCCTAATTTCAAGCATAAGTTTACTATATTAATTTTAATTTAAATTTTAAAAAATCAATTTTAACAGTATAATATTTCAATTTATTGCTATTTTTAATATTTTTTTGTAATATAAATTACTTACTTTTTAAATAAAAAGGGTTAACTCATAAGTTATCCCTTTTTGTTTTATAAATATAATTAATTATTTTTCTTTTTATATAAATCTAATCCCTTTTTAAATCTCATTAATGCATCTTCTAAAACTTCTTTAGTACAAGCAAAAATTTAATCTAGCTTTCCTTCTCCACCTTTTCCAAATTCACTACCAGAATTAAGTTGTAATTTCCACATTATCATATAAGAACCTAAAAAGTCATCAGAATCCATTGTTACTGCAGAAAAAGTCTATCCATTCTAAATATGTAGCATTTGTTGGTGTTAATTTGATTTCTGGTGTTTCTTTAGCAAAAAGTCTTTTACATATTTTCTATTATCTTCTAAAACAATCATTAATTCTTCTAACCATACATCACATTTATTATATGCAACCGAAAGTTACTGGACCAGTTAAAAAGTTATTTGTATTGGTTTTGATTCTTAACAGTACTTTTTATTTTCACGATATTCTTTATTTTGGAACTATTATATTAGATGTTCTAACTCCTGCAATAATAAATGTTTTTGAGTAGGCGCTATATAAGTAATAGTATGATTTCTAGTCCACTCCGATAAAGTATGTGACATTACATGATTATTTTCTTTAAATGTTAAATCACAGTGAATTTCATCAGAAATTAAAATAACATTATATTTTTCTCACATAATTGTGCAACTTTTTAATATTTCTTCTTTTGTCCAAACTCTACCTATTGGATTATGAGGATTACATAGTATCATCATTTTTATATCACCATTTTTCTAACTGCGATTCTAGTTTTTTCATAGTCTATATAATAGTCATCTTTATACTCTAGTTCACATTGAACAAAATTTCTTTCACATTCATAAATGTTTGTAAAGAAATAGCATATATACAGGTGTGAAAAGTAATATAGAATCACCCTTTTCAGTTAAAGCCTCTATTGTAGCGTTAATAGCATGGTCTTACTCCTGGCATGACAGCAACCAATCTTTTTCTAAATTAACTTTATATCTTCTTTTATACCAGTTTACCACAGAATCATAGTATGCATTATCTAAAACATCATAACCATAAATTCCATGGGACGACTCAGCCTTAAAAATCTCCTCAGTTATTTCTGGGGCAACAGGAAAATCCATATCCGCAACTGTCATTGAGATATATCCTTCTCCCATTCCATTTCTTTGAGTTTTTTCCAACTCTATCTATAACTTCAGAAAAATTGTATTTCATATTAATGATCTCCTTATCATTTATTATTTAGTGTTATATTAAAGTTAATTTTGAAAAATTAATAATTTGTAAAAGCGTTTTACAGCTATATTTTAACATAAACTTAAAATATTTTTCCTAGACATTTCGACTCAGAAATACAACTTATTTGAAAGTTTTTTCTCGCTTGCATAATGAAGCTCTTTATCAACATTTATATTATATTTATTTTTAATTCTTTTTATAAATTTTTCTGCTATAGCTAAACCTAATTACTAATAGTAAAATGGCTCCTGACCATATTAAGACACTTTTCGGATCATCGTGCTCAACTATTATTAACCTTACAATAGCTGTTATACCAATATATATAAAATATCTAAGAGGAAAGTGATAATTATTTTTAAAAATATTTTACAATAAGCGCTACAAACTCAAAAGTATAAAAGAAAAACTAAAAATTTCTTCAATAAAATGTTGGTAACTACCAGTATCTGTTATAAATTTCATTCCTTCAACCACAATTTCTTTTTAATTCAATTAACAATCCAAATGATAATAAAATACCTACTGTAAGTAACTCCAATATTCATTATCCATAAAAATAAGCTTTGATATTTTTACTAAAATTTTTCCATTAAGACTCCTTTTTATTTATTTAAAAAATTAATTTTAACACAACAATATTCATATAATCTTGCTCATAGTATCTTAGCATTCAATATGTTATACTTGATTATATGTATATATGGAGGTTTTTATGATAGAATTAAAAAAAATATTACCCGATAACTTAACAGAACTTTATAATATTATCTATTCCTCTAAAGAGCCTGAATGGACGAAATTTAACGCACCATACTTCAATGAATTTAAATTTTTAGACTTAGATACATTTTTACTGAAAAATCACAATGAATTTTTCTTGAGTGATAGAGTATTTGGTATATTTGTAAATAATAACTTAGTAGGTATCGTCACAAAACATTGGGAAAGTTTTATTACAAGATGGCTAGAAGTCGGTATTGTTATTTATAATGAAGAATATTGGTCTAAAGGAATCGGAGAAAAAGCTTTGAAGGAATGGTTTGACATTTGCTTTAAAAAACATCCTGAGATTGCTAGATTAGGTCTAACTACTTGGAGCGGAAATTACGGAATGATAAAACTTTCTGAGAAAATAGGATTAAAACTTGAAGCTAGAATTCGAAAGGTAAGATATTATAACGGCGTCTATTATGATTCTGTAAAATATGGTATTTTAAGAGAAGAATTTAATAAATTACAATAATTTTGGAGGTCTTTATATGTTATTTCAATATGGAACAATGGCAGGAATAATGGAAGGAGCTTTTAGTGGATCTCTTTCACTAGAGGAGCTTTTTAAAACATGGTAATTTTGGTATTGGTACCTTTGATGGGATAGATGGAGAAATGATAATAGTTGATGGAAATGTATACAAAACAGATTATTATGGAAAGTCATCTATCCAACCTGGAGGTTAACTACCCCATTTGCTAGTGTTACAAATTTTAAAATTGGATATCATAGATAGTTGCACTTTTAATAATTTGGAAAGTAAAAGTAAGCGACCACCTTAATCCAAATTATTTTTATGCTATAAAAATAATTGCTATCGATCATAAAAATGCATACTCGTTCTCTAAAAACAAAGCCTTTATCCACCACTTTTTAACAGTCTTAGAAACTCAAAAATATATTTAATTATGAAAAATACAGCTGGAGTTATTGTCGGGTTTTACTCTCAACCTATGCTCATGGTGTAGCAGTAGGAGGTCTTCACTTACATTATATTAGCGATAACCTGTAAAAACGGAGGTCATGTATTTGATTTTGAAATAAATGATGCACAAATAGAAATCTCTAAACCTCTAACTACTTTCCTACAACTTCCAGAAATAGTGAATATGAAAATCTAAGTATTAATACTAAAACACTTGGGATAAGATACACAAAGCTGAGATTTAAGTTGACTAACTATATATAAAAAGGATGACTATGCATGCTAGTCATCCTTTGAATGATTATTTATCTTAGGTGCATGGATACACATATCGATACAGTCCGCCATTGCTTCATATAAAAGCTTCTGAGTATGTTGGGTGACCGTGAATAATATCCATAACATCATCATTGTCATTTCTGTTTGTAGAAGAGTTGAACCTTCATTAATTAATTCAGCTGCAACTGGTCCTACAATGTGTATACCTAAGATTTCTCTAGTATTTAGTATCCATAATAACTTTAACAAAATCCTTCACCTTGGTTAGACGCTAATGAACGTCCGTTAGCCGCAAAGTTAAATCTTCCTACTTTAACATCATATTGTTGACGAGCTTGCTCTTCTGTTAAACCAACCATTGCAACTTCTGGATGTGATAAATTGCTGCAGGAGTAGCTTTAAGATCAACTTTTTGTAGAAGACCCATTGCATTTTTCAGCTGCAATTTCTCCCATCTTGAATGCTGCATGAGCTAACATCTTAGTTCCGTTGATATCTCCAGGAGCGTAAATTCCCTTTAATTGAAGTTTCCATGTATTCATCAACTTTAGCACGTCCACGTTCCATTTCGAATTTCTCAGCTAATTCACCGAGACAAGTGTTATCTGGAACACGTCCGATTTGATAATAATACTTTATCTGCAACGATATCTTCTTTACCTTCAACTTTAACTTCTACTTCGTGACCTTTATCAACGATTTCTAGTAATTTAGTTGATGTAAGAACATTAATTCCTTGTTTTCTAAATTGTTTTTCTAATGCTCCAGAAGCATCTTTATCCATAGCAGCGATTAAACGATCTGCCATTTCGATAATAGTAACTTTAGATCCGAAAGTAGCAAATGCTTGACCTAACTCAGATCCGATTACTCCACCACCGATTACTGCTAAACGAGATGGTACTTCTTTAATATCTAAGAATTCATCACTTGTAAGAACTTTATCACTATCCATTCCTGGAATATTGATTCTACTTACTTTAGATCCACCAGCTAAAATTACGTTGTCTGCATCGATAGTAGTTTTATCATCAACAACAACTTTTTTATCTGCAGTTAATTGTCCTACTCCGTTAAATACTTTAACACCGTAAGATTTAAGTAATCCTGCTACACCACCAGATAAAGTTTTAGAAACTTTATTTTTAACTGCAACAGTTTGTTCCATGTCAACTGAAAATGCATCATTTACTAGTTTGATACCACGATCTTTAGCTGAACGAATATGGTTGATAATTTCTGCATTGTGTAAGAAAGTTTTAGTTGGAATACATCCGCGGTTTAGACATGTACCACCTAATTCACGGTTTTCTACTAATGCTACTTTCCCACCTAATTGAGCTGCTTTAATAGCTGCTACATAACCAGCAGGTCCACCACCAACTACTGCTACATCGTATTCTCCACGACGTTCACGTTTAGGTGCAACCTCTTCTTGTTTTGTTTCAGGAACTTTTACATCTGCTGCTACTTCTTTTACAACCTCTGCTGCAGCTGCTGTAGAACCACTTTCTCCAGGAATTTCTTCACCTGGTTGTCCAATCCATGCAATTGTTTGAACTACAGGTACTGTAGATCCTGCAGGATGAACGATTTTTAATAATGTTCCACTTGCTTCAGCTTCAACTTCCATATTAACTTTATCTGTTACGATTTCAAGAAGGACTTCACCTTCTTTTACCTCGTCACCTTCTTGCTTAAACCATTGTACGATTTCGCCTTCTTCCATTTCACTTCCGGCTTTTGGCATAATAACTTCTACTGCCATCTTATAATCACTCCTTAATACACTTTTCTTATGTTTTTTCTTAATATATTATATCACTATTATATTAGTAATGACAATGATTTTCGATTGCTTCTTTTCAGAGTCTTCATGAATTTAGCTCCTTCTAATCCATCTACCACATGGTGGTCAGCTGTTAATGTTAATGTCATAATAGGTCTGTACAGTCACTTCACCATTATACTACTACTGGTTTTGGTACAGTAGCACTTACACCTAAAATTGCTGTATTAGGTTGGTTAATGATTGGTACGAAACTTTTAACTCCGTACATACCTAAGTTACTAATTGTAAATGTTGAATCAGCCATTTCATCTGGTTTTAATTTACCATTTAAAGCTTTAGTTAGTAATTTCTTTAGATGCTACAACATGCTCTTTAAGGCTCATTTTGTCTGCACCTTTAATTACTGGTACTACTAAACCACTGTCCATACCACTGCAATAGATAAGTTTACATAGTGGTGTGAGTACATTTCTTTTCATCACTTTGATAATGAAGACATTTTACATATGGGTGTTTCATTAATGATTTAATTACAGCTAATGAAATAAAGTCAGTAACTGTTGCATACCAGTTTCTTCAATAATAGACGTCAACAACTTTTTTACGTAATGCTAGTAATTCAGTCATATCTACTTCTACGTTTACTACGAATGTAGGAGCACAAAGTATGATTCACTCATACGTTTAAATAACTTTACGCATTGGTGACATTGGTACTGTTTCAACAACACCCCATTGATTTTTCGTTTGGAGCTTTCGGCTTTAGGAGCTTTTTGGGTGCAACGTACTGCTTTCTGGGCTGCTTCAGCTTTCGGGCACAGTGATAAGTCTGCAGTAATACGGTCTGATCTATTACTTAGTTATTCTTCACTTTCAGATACGTTCTAGATTTTACGGAGTTTGAAAGTGTTGTGTCCTGTTTAATTTATAGTCTTGCAGATACTCACTTTAGAATAATCTATCCTTTTTCCAGCTCCTTTTACTGATAAATAACTCTTTTCACTATGCGATATAGTAACTTCTCAAATGTATACACTTTCCGATCCTGCACCTATTTTTTCACCAGGGTTCATATCATGACGATTGTTTTGTACTACTAGTACTACATCTCTCCCTGTTGAGCTAAAATTTTCTAATAAAGTCCCTGTAGCTTCAGCTTCAACCCCATATTACTTTTGTCATGTACAATCAGTAAAGACTTTACCTTCTCGACATGGTCACCCTTCATTTTAAACCATTTGCTATGATTTCAGCTTCTTCCATCTCACTGTCTGCTTGGCTCAATCACCTCTAATGCATTATTTTCTCATCCTTCGCTATGTACATACTATACTAAGTGCTTTAGTCATGGATTGTTAGAAGTCTTCCATGTGAACGACGAATGTTATCTAAATCTTTCAGCAGATGCAAATGCTAGATCTGAAACTCAAAGCATTGTGCTTCTACAAATCCACCATCTTTGAAATCGACTGCAGTTTCTACTGTCGCACCAGTGTAATCATGAACTGATTTCACACGATTCGTCAGTATCTAATGGTACTAATATTAATTGGGTCTCTCCCTACTGAGATACCTTCTTCTTTTAATTCTTCAGCAGACATGAAAGCTACGTTCTAGCATTCTTCCCCAAGATACTAATGTTACATCATTACCTTCTACTTTAACATCACCTTTTACCAATAACACCGATTTTTCCTACTTCACTTCACCTTTTACGTCCGAATAAAGCTTTTGGTTCAATGTAGATAACTGGGTTATTATCTCTGATAGCAGCTCTTAATATAGAATAAACATCTCCTGGTGTACCTGGAGCAACAACTTTAAGTCCAGGAATGTGGCAGAACCAAGCTTCTAGTGCTTTTGTATGTTGAGCCGCAGCACCTGTTCCAGCACCTGATGCACAACGATAAGTTACTGGTACTTGTACTTCTCCACCTAACATATAACGCATTGGAGCTGCTTGGTTAACGATTGCATCCATACCAATTGTTACAAAATCCATAAATGTTACGTCAACGATTGGACGCATACCTACTGATGCTGCCCCTGCAGCAGAACCACAAATTGCAGCTTCACTAATAGGTGTATCAATTACGCGTTCTGGTCCGAACTCTTCTAACATACCCACTGTAGTACCGAAGTCTCCACCAAATATACCAACATCTTCACCCATTAAAAATACATTTTCATCTTCACGCATTTCGTGTGTCATAGCTTCTTTTATAGCTTCACGAACTGTCATAATTTTTGTTTCTTTAGTCATAACTATTAATCTCCTATTTTTATAAAATATTATTTAAACTTTAAATATTAGTCAGCGTAGTTATCTTGGAATGCAATTGAACCATCAGCAACTTTTGATTCTTTAGCAAATTCTACAGCATCATCGATAGTAGCTTTTGATCTATCTTCAATTTCTTTTAATTCTGCTTCTGTAGCAATTCCGTTTTCTAATAAGTAATTTCTATATTTTACATTAGGATCTTTTAATTTCCATTCAGCAACTTCTTCACGGCTACGATATTTACCAGCGTCTGATGCAGAGTGTCCGAACCATCTGTAAGATACAGCTTCTACTAATACAGGACCTTTTCCACTTCTAGCGTGATCGATAGCTTCTTGCATTGCGTCGTAAACCGCTAATACATCATTTCCGTCTTCTACGTGAATTCCTTTTATTCTATAAGAAGCAGCACGTTCAGTAATATCTTTAACACGCATACATCTTTCTTGCGCCATTGAAATACCATATTTATTGTTGATTACATAGAAAATAAGTGGTAAATCCCAGTTAGATGCCATATTTAAACATTCGTGGAAACTTCCTTCGTTTGTAGCACCGTCTCCCATACAACAAATTACAACATTACCAGTTTTTTTCATTTTTTGAGCAAGTGCTGCACCAGTGCTTAAACCGTGTCCCACCACCAACGATACCATTACATCCCATGTTACCTTGTTCTAGGTCGTAAACGTGCATACTTCCTCCACGTCCTTTACATTGACCTGTTTCTTTACCAAGGATTTCAGCCATCATACGGTCAATTTCAATTCCTTTAGCAATTGTTTGTCCGTGACCACGGTGATTAGAATACATTAAGTCTTCTTTTCTTAATGGATAAATCGCACCTACGTTTGCAGCTTCCTCTCCTACTGAATAGTGAGTCATACCGTGAACTAAACCACGTGAGTATAGTTTACTTAACTCCATATCAAAATCTCTAATAAGTTGCATTAGTTCATACATTTCTAAATGCTCTTGTTTAGTTAAATCTTTTGATGTTTTTACCATAATAACCTCCAAAATTTGTATATATATATTTATTAAAATATGTTAATCATATATTACTTCTATAATATACATCTTTTTATTTATAAAAGTCAAATTACTGAACCGAAATAAATAAGAATATTTGTTACAAATAAAAAAAGGAAAAATTGTTTCAGTCCAATTAACCTTTTTGTACTTATACAGTTCCTCATTTGTCACGGAATCTTTTTTTATAGCATGCTTTTTTTCAACACCATTACATTGTATCCCAAAAAAACCAAAAATTATAGATACAGCCTTTAAGAAATTAAAAAAATAATTTTTAGTTTATTAGATTATACGTAATATATTTAGTATTTTAATATTTTAAAAGTATTACGTTTTTACTGTAAATTATTAAGCGCTTTCTTATTTAAAGGCATAATTATTATATTCTTCTATAAAATCATATTTAGCGATATATTACATTCTCCTATTATATATTATAGTGAATATAAGAATGAAAAATAAATTAATTTCAGAAAACTTTTTAATAGTGTTTTATTAAAGTATCACCTCTACTTTCAACTACTGTATCTCTAACTAATACTGTCAGCATAAGTACTCTCCCTATCCCCCTCAAAAACAACTCTTTATAATAAATTTTTTTATATATGAATTATGACTACATCTTTATTATTATAATATTATTTTTAATATTCAATTTTAACCATCTATTAGTTGTTTGCATTTTTTTATTGTCTTTTATGGGAATATTTTTCACTGTCAGTATATAAATTTTTATTTTATATTTTTTTATTGTTACTATATAACATTAAATATTAAACTACTTAATTTTTTTAATAAATAAAAACTTGATAAGTTATAATTTTTTTGCGTTATACTGTATTAGCATTATTAAAAATATTAGGAGGTTTTTTTATAATAATGACATTAAACACAGTATGGCAACAACAATATAACCCAATGAATAATATATGGTTATCTGCGCTAATTGCAGTTATTCCTATTGTCATTTTTTTCTTATTTCACTTGTTTTTCTTTAAATTAAAAAGGTTATACAGCTGGAGCATTGAGTATAATTTCTTCTGCAATCATATCTATTTTTTTGTTTTACAAAATGCCTGTAGATAAAGTTGCAGGAGCTGCAGAACAAGGTATTGTCTCAGGTTTATGGCCTGTCGCAAGTATAGTATTAGCTGCAATTTTTCTTTATAAACTAACTGTAAAAATTGGATGCTTTGATATTATGAAAGAAAGTATCGCTTCAATTTCTCCAGATAAAAAGAATACAAGTACTATTAATCGGATTTTCTTTTAATGCCTTTTTTTAGAAGGTGCCGCCGGATTTCGGAGCACCTGTAGCTATTACCGCTGCAATTCTTGTAGGTTTAGGTTTTTAATCCAATTAGTGCTGCAGCTATTTGTTTAGTATCTAACATAGCAGGTGGAGCTTATGGAGCAATGGGAATTCCCGTAACTGTTCCAGCTGCACTTACAGAACTTAGCCCTGTAAAAGTTGGTCAAAATACAGCTGTAATACTATGTCTAATAACTATTCTAGTTACATTTTTAATTGTATTTATGGTTGATGGTCTTAAAAGGTATAAAAAGAAGTGTTTCCAGCAATTCTCGTTTCTGGTGGTTCTTTTGCTGCTACACAATTTGTTTTATTAGAATTTATAGGTCCAGAATTAGTTGATATTGCGTCATCTATAGTAAGTTTAATAGCTTTAATAATATTCCTTAGATTCTGGAGTCCAAAAAATATACTTTCTGCAGAAAGCAAAATTACTGATACAAAACATGATTTATCAGGTAAGGTAGTTTTTAAAGCTTGGCTTCCATTTATTTTATTAACAGTATTTGTTACTTTATTAAATACTAGTTTCTTTAAATCATTAGTTCAAGCAGCAAATCCACAAACTGGTCAAAAACGTGGTATCCTTAATTCTTTAGTATTTAAAATACCTTATTACATTGATAGTACAGTGGTAAAAGTATCACCTATAGCTGAAAAGCCAACTCCAATGAAGGCTATATTCAGTTTCGAACCTTTCACTTCAACTACTACTGCAATTGTGTTAGCAGCTATATTAACAATTGTAATCTTTAAAGTAAAAGCTAGAATAGTAAGAATTGTGTTAAAAGAAACTATATTAGAGTTATGGGCTCCTATTTTAACTATTTGTTCTGTACTAGCATTTGCTTACATTTCTACTTATTCAGGAATGTCTTCAACATTAGGATTAGCTCTAGCTAATACAGGAAAAATATTCCCATTAGTTTCACCTATTTTAGGTTGGATTGGAGTATTTTTAACAGGTTCTGTTGTAAATAGTGGATCACTATTTGCTGGATTACAGCATGTAACAGCAACTCAAATCGGTGTAGACCCTTCACTACTTGTTGCATCTAATATTATCGGTGGTGCAATAGCTAAAATGATATCTCCTCAATCTATTGCAGTAGCGGCAGCAGCAGTAGGTTTAGTGAATAAAGATAGCGAGATCTTTTCTAAAACAATTAAATGGAGTGTAATCTTTTTAATACTAGCCGGAATATTAAACTTCTTATTCACAATGTAACAAAAAAAGACCTAAAGTCAATTAACTTTAGGTCTTTTTTTATTATGCTACTTTGTGATTGCAATGACATTCACCTGTTTTACAGTTTCCGCATACACAATCTTCTTTAGCGTTATGACAGCCACATTCACAACCTTCTTTACAATTGCAAGTACCTTCTTTACAGTTCCCGCACTTACAATTTTCTTCAGCATCATGACAATGACAGTGATGTTCGCATGTACATTTTTCCATTATATTCACCCCTAATCTTTTATTAGTTAACTTAATTTTATATTTTTTTAAGTACCTAGTCAATAGTTTTTCGTCTTAAGTAACCATTACGATTTACAATACATAAATCGTAATGGTTGCTCCTTATCACTAAATAAATAAACGGATATGCTATTATTATTGCATTTCCGCTTATATGTTTAATTATTTATTCACTAACTACTGTACCATCAGTTAATGTAATTTTATACCCATTAAAATTGATTTTACCTTTGTTATTTAACTTTGAAATTTTCACATCACCTGTAAGATTCCATGTAGCACCTTCTTCTACAATTACCTCTGCTTTATTATCAACAGCTGTTCCATTTTCGGCATTATCAACAATATTTACAGTTCCATTAAATTCTGTTGAACCTGATAATGTTAATTTTAATGTGGAAATCGTATCAACTTCAATTTTACCATCTAGCTTTTGATCTTTTGCTGTGAAAGTTACATTTCCTCCATTAGATCCAGCTGTCCCCCAACCATGTGAAGCATCATTTCCTAATACCGCTAAAAGTCTTCCATCACTATCATTATTAACAATACTTACATTCTCAAGGGCTATATCACTAGTTGTATTCGTTACATATATTAAATCACCATTATTATTAGTTAATGTACCTTTTGTCATATTAAATGTAGATTTACCTACTTCAGCATCACCTGACATAGATTGGTAAATCATAACGTTATGCACATTTGTATCTGAACTACTTCCTTTATCATCACTCATATTTCCTTCTATATTTGTATTTTCAAGTGTAATTGAGTTTTGTCCTTCGATAACTAGAGCTTCTGAATTTTCAGCTTTTAAATTAGCATTCTTAACAGTTATATCTGCAGTAGAATATACAGCTGGAGAATTATAACCGGCTGAAATATAGTCTCCTCCATCTACCTTTACAGTACCGCCTCCTCTATCTGAACGTATTGCAGCTGAGGAATTACCTTCTGTTTTAACTTTTAGGTTGTTTGCATTCATCGTTGCTCCACCTGTAGTTTGGATACCACCTGAATTATCTTTTGTAGTATAGATTTCTGAATCACTAATATTTACTGTTGTTCCTTCACCATAACTAAACACACCATTACCATTTTGAGCTGTTGTTTTAACTTTGGTGTTTTTAATATTTACAGTTGCCTTATCAGTAGCTAGTAACCCTGCATTCATTCCATAAAAGTCTCCATCTTCAGTATTAGATGTTGAACCACCAGTCTTATTAATTTCTACATTGTCTAAACCTACTTTGGCTCCTTTTACACGTAATGCATTTTCATCATCACCTGTTGAAGTATAAGTTTCGTCTTTTTTATCTTCATCTGATTCAATAGTATTTGCCGAACTCCCTTGATTTACTGTTCCGCTTCCTCCAAAACCACCTTCTCCAGGTTTGCCAGGTGCACCTTGACCCCCATTACCTGGCTTTTCTGGTGCTTTCTGAGTTGTTTGAGCAGATTCCTTATCATTCGCTAAAATATTCTGAGTTGTCGATATAGTTCCTACTGTTCCTGTTGTTAATAACGCTATTAAACTTGTAGCTATTAGTAATTTATTATTTTTCATTTTGATTACCTCCAGAATTACTTTTATCTTTTGTCATTTCATCTATAAACTTTTAATTGCTTTCTTTAATTTCGGATGACTTGCTAACATCCGTATTATTTTTATAAACTATTTTACTAGTTGTCAAAGTTTTTTTAATTTCTTAAACGACATATTAATCATCCTTTTTGAATTTATTTCAAATTATTTATTTGATAAATATATTATATAATATTTAACTTAAAAACCCAGTTAAATCAACCTTAATCTATAATTAAAAGTCAAATTTAATCATATTTAAAGTAGTTTTAATTAAATTTAAACTACAAATTTAGTATAATAATTTTAATAGTTTTCTTTGTATTTAGAAAAAAACGCCTTGAAATTATTTCAAGACGTTTTGTATATTATACTAATTAGTTTACACGGATATATACCGCTCCACTACCTACATCTGCTGAGTTTACTACAGTTTGGTTTCCTAACCAACCACCGTGAACAGCTTGCCCGTTACCTGCATAAACTGCGATATGTGCTACTCCCGTACCACCATCTGCATAATAAATTAAGTCTCCAGGTTGAGCTTCAGATGCTGATACCGTTGTTCCTAAACTCATATATCCTGCTGGCCAATCATGGTAATTGATTCCTACAGATTTAAGTGCGTTTGTAACAAGCATTGTACAATCTTGTGTTGTACCTACTTGACTTAATGCCGCTTGATAAATTGCTGCACCTTTACTTGAAGAAGATGCCTGAGTTGTTGTCGTTGTCTGTGTATTAGTCTGCGTTCCAGTGGTAGCTGTCACTCCTGATTGAGTTGTCTGTGTCGATTGTGTTGGTCCATATGTTCCAGAATATTGTGCTGTCGCTTGATTAGCGGTCACGTCATAAGCTGAAGCATTTTGTGTTATAGCTACTGTACCAACTGCTCCCATCGTTAACATTGTTATTAAACTTGTTCCTATAAGTAATTTACTATTTTTTTCATTTCAGATTACCTCCAAAATTTATTTTTTTCTACTTGTGTATACATGTATCGATTTTTTTAATTTTTCAAGTACTTTAGTTTTGCATTTTTTAATTTTATTCAAACGACATACAAATCTTTAACTAAAGCTTTTATCAAGCACCAATCTCGCGCCTGATAAATAATATTATATACTAATAAATTAAAAACCCACTTAAATCAACCTAAAACTATAATTAAAACTCAAATTTAATTATATTTAAAGTATAAAAAGAGTATAAAAATTATTATTTACACTCTCTACATCACTTAATATTCATCTTATATTTTTCTATATAATAAGTTTAATTATTCTTAAAAAAAAGAACTTAAAGATACTATCTTTAAGTTCTCTTCTATAATTTTAAACTAATTTTTTTCATAACCTTCTTTTATACTATTTAGTATATTTTCATCAGTTAATTGTGTTACTTCTTTTAATGCTTCTATTACTCCTTTATCAGAAATTAATTTTTCTAATTGGATTGACTGTTCATCCTCTTCTGATCTAAATGTTAGTATATATGAGCAAGCTTTTAAAAGAGCATCGTTAGCTAAACCAAGTTCTGCTGTTTCTCTAATTGGTTTAATAAATCTCTCATTATAACCTAATTTCCTAATTGGTGTACGACATATTCTAGAAACATTATCAACGATTCGTGGATTTTCAAATCGTTTTATAGTTTTATTTCTATATGCAGTCATATCCTCTTTATCAAATCCCCATTTTTTCACAAGTAATGCACTAGTTTCTTCTAAAACTGCAATAAAGTCTTCACGTACTTTTGAATCTTTAGCACCATCTGAAACATATTCAATACCTAGATAGTTTGCTATATAACTTAATGCAGCATGACCTGTATTTACCGTAAATAATTTTCTTTCAATAAATGGATTTAAATCTTCTACATAATGTACATCTTCAATATTTTTATTGTCTTCCACTTTGATTTTTTCCGCTTCTACAACCCACTCACAGAATTTTTCAACTTCTACTAATAATACATCATCATGTTTTTGCGCTGGTACTATTCTATCAACAGCTGAATTTGGGAATCCAACATATTTATTTACAAAATCTTGCTCTTCTTCAGAAAGATATTTAAAAATTTCTTGTTTTAGAAAATCAGATCCTTCTATCATATTTTCACAAGCAATAATATCTAATAATTTAGTGTTACCAGCTGTAACTTTTCTTTTTAATCCTTCAGCAATATCTTTAGCTATAATAGGTAATACATTTGGCCCGATTGATGTTGTAATTAATTCTACTTCACCTATCTTATTGTATATTTCTTCTTTTTCATTAGCAATGTTTAGTGCATCAAAATGAGAAATTTCTACTTCTTCTATTTCTTGATCTAACACTTTTATAGTGTAAGTGTCTCTTTTTTTCAAATCATTAACAATTGCTTCATTAATATCAACAAATGTAACATGATATCCTGATTTACTTAACAACTCACCAATAAATCCTCTACCTATATTACCTGCTCCAAAATGTAAATCTTTCATTTTTAATACCTTCTTTTTTATAATTTATTATTCAACTTCTGATAATAGTTCAATTACTTCTTCTTCTGTAGAAGCATTTACTAGTTTAATTACATTTTCTTGTTCTGAACAGAAAATAGCAATTTTTGATAGTAATTCTAAATGCTCACCATCTTTACCTGCGATACCAAATACTACAAATACCATTTTGTCTTCAGTATCTTCAGGTTTAGCAAATGATACACCACCTGGAATTTGAATAATAGATATACCTGTATTTTTAATTGATTTTTTAGCATCATCTGTACCATGAGGTATCGCTATAAAATTTCCCATATAAGTAGATACTATTTCTTCACGTTCTAACATAGCTGGGATATAATCTGCATCTACATAACCATTCTCTACTAATACTTCTCCTGCTTTTCTAATTGCTTCTTCTTTACTTCCAATCTCTTGTCCTAATAGTATATCTTGTTTTTTTAAATTCATCTTATTTCTCCTATTCGTTTTATTTTTTTATTCCGTATCTTATGATTTTATTATATTATGATTTTATTCTTTAAACAATATCAATGTCGGCAAATGTATTTTTGCCAAAATGTGGTTAGCCATAAAAAATAAAAAAGCCTAAATAGAAACTATATGTATTCACCTTAATTTCTATCGGCTTTTTTTCTCTTATAATTGTAATATATAATCTTTTTAGTATTAAATCTATTTTTCGTTACTATAAAATCACTATTTTTTTGAATGTAAAGCTGAATTTAATACTTCATCATTTAAAATAGCTATGCTGATTTGACCTAATAACTCTGTGTAACTTTGATTATCTGGACTTACCATTGTGAAAAATACAGTAACCTCTTCTTCTTCTCCAGTGACATTAACCATTTTAGAAGGATTATTGAGACTACTTATAATAATAAATGGTTGATCTATAGTATCATTTAATGTATGAAACAACGCTAGATTCGTACCCGGTATTACTACTGAGCTTTTTTCGTGACGCTCTATTAAGCTTTCAACTATTTCATCTTTATTTTTAATTTCTAAACCAGACTCATCAAATACGTTTCTTAGCGTTAACCTTTCATCACTACTATTGTCAATTTCTATATATCTTATATTATCAAGAATTTCCTTACTAGCTCTCATTAACTCTTCAACATTTATAGCTTTATCAAAATCTACTGAATTTTTTCTTTTAAAACTTCTACTTTCCAGTATTTTTTTTCTAACAATTTCGACATCTTTTTCTTTTAGTATTGTTGGAATTAAAAATATAATCAATATCATTATCTAGTTCAATAGTAGAAATTACAACATCATAGTTTTTTTAACAAAATTACTATTTACTTTACTAGGTATTGTATATTCTAGATTTTTTTATCTCTGGAATATTTTTTTCTTATCTGACTTCCTAAAAATTTTTTTGAACTTCCAATACCACTAGCACAAATAACCAATGCTCTAACAAAGTTTTTTTACGATAAATTTGTTCATAACTTGAAGCAAAGTGTATAACTATATAACTAAGCTCAGTTGAATTAAAATTAATTTCATCAAAAAAACAACTAGTAGTTCAGATTTTTATTATTAAGTATAATTCATTATAATTTTTTTAAGAACAAACTCTTGTAGTTCATCATTTTCTTCAGTTAGTTTCATTTGATATCTTTTTATCGCAGACTCAACATGCGCTATAAGACCACCTGATAGATTAGTGTCTTGAGTAAAATCTACATTCATTTTTTTCTGATACATATTTTATTAATAAGTTAATTTTTATAAACTAGCGTATATGAATACTTATCATTAAAATATGATAACTGTTCAATAAGCCTACACGTCTTCAATATTTTTTTATAAGAAAATTAATTATACTATCTGTAATATCAAACTCTACACTTTTTTTGTAGCTTCTAATAGGTCTATAATATATCTATACTCATCTTGAGTATATTTTTCTTTAGATTCTGTCTCATATGATAATCTTAAAAAAATACTATATTTAAACTAATTAGAATTTTTCTTTATACTTGAATCTGTATAAATATTGAATATCTCAAGATTTTTTTATTGTTATAAAATATTTGAGTTGAAAAGATCAAAGTTTAGAAACTTCATAAAAAGGATTACTTGATAAACTTTCTCGACCATTTAATCTTGTGAAAAAAATTCCTCATCACTTATTTCATTACACAATAATGAAATTAATAAAATTCTTCTATCTATTTCTTTTCCGACAATCTCAATACCTTGTCCTTTTTTTCCTTACTAGAGATAATTTATAATCTTCAAGTATTTTTTTCAATCGTAGGTACAATTGAAGCAACGGTATTATAACTAAGCATTAATTTTCTCAGAGATATCTTTAATAGACGTATCCTCATTTAAAAATTATAAAACATAAAATCAAATTTAGCCTAGTTTCCGCAGAGTATGCATAATCTTCAAAACTAGTTTCAAACTGTGCGGAATCTAATGATTCAATATTTCCACTTAAGTAGTATTTTGATTTTTCTTTTATTAAGTCTATATCTAACGCCTGCAATGAACTTTCTAGATTTTTAATTTCTCTATAGAGTGTTCTTTCTTTTATTTTTGTAGCTTTCGCTATTTCCTTAATACTTAATTGTTCATTATTTTTTAATAAAACTTGTAATATAAGTTTTTCTCTTTCGTTAAACATACTCCCTCCATATTTAGAGTTTTAAATACAAAATATGACTTCATCTTAGTAATGCATATCGCCTTATTAAGATGAAGTCATAAACACTACTGTTTCCTTTTAAAAAACATTATATAGCTTTTTGACTATTTTTGCAAATTCTCAACAATTTCGTCATATTTAGGACTGTTTAAGAAGTTGTCTACTGAAACATGTAGAGCTTTTCCATTCATTTGTTTTGCACGTGGAGTTAGTTCGTTTTGAGTAACGATTAATAATCCACTTTCTTCTGTTAAGTTTCTAATAGCCACATTAGTTACTTCAAAGTCTAATCCAGCTTTTTTAACTTTATTACGTAGAATTGATGCACCCATAGCTGAGCTTCCCATTCCTGCGTCACAAGCGAAGATAATTTTCTTAACATCAGCATATGAAGTTTCACTTGCAGCTTCAGTTGCTGCTTCTTGACCTTTAGACTCAGCTTTCATGCTGCTTACTTTACTTTGTGCAGCTTCTAAGTCAGCTTCACCTTTATCACGACGTAAAATTATACTTGCTATAACAAATGTTACTGCTGTTGATACCACTACCCCAGCGATTACTGCAAAGTAACTTCCTTGAGCAGTTTGTGCTAATACTGCAATAATACTACCTGGAGATGCTGGCGCACGTAGACCTGCACCTAATAATTGGAATGTAGCTGTACCACTAACTCCTCCAGCCATAGCTGCAATGATTAAAGCTGGTTTCATTAAGATATATGGGAAGTAAATTTCGTGAATACCCCCGATGAAGTGGATAAGAACAGCACCTGGTGCAGATGCTTTTGCCGAACCTTTTCCAAAGAACGTGTATGCTAATAAGATACCAAGTCCCAACTCCCAGGGTTAGCTTCTAGTAAGTATAACACAGATTTACCTGTATTTAATGCTTGTTCTGTTGCTATCGGAGTTAAAATACCATGGTTAATAGCATTGTTTAAGAATAAAATCTTAGCTGGTTCAATAAAAATATTTGCTAATGGTAATAAGTGAGCATTAACGATAACATCAACTCCTGCACTTAAAATATTAGTAATAACTTTAACTACTGGTCCAATACCGTAGTATCCAATAACTGAAAGAATAAATCCTAAAATACCAAGTGAGAAGTTATTAACTAACATTTCTAAACCAGTTTTAATTTTTGGTTGAACTGCTTTATCAAATTTTTTCATTAAGTATGCTGCAATTGGTCCCATAACCATTGCACCTAGGAACATAGGTGTTCCACCTATACCTTTTTCTGTAAAAAATGTAGTTGTACCCTACAATTACACCCATAGTAGCTATTGCTGCTACTACTCCACCACGTTCTTCGTGAATATTTTTACCCGCTGAATAAGCAATTAATAATGGTAGTAGGAAGAATATCATTGGTCCAACTAATGTTGCAAGTTGTGCATTCGGTGTAAATCCTTTCTCAATAAAGAATGCAGTAATAATCCCCCAAGCGATAAATGCACCGATATTTGGCATTACCATACCTGATAGTGCAGTACCTACTTTTTGAACTAAAACTTTTAATCCGCTTTTATTTTCGCTCATAAGTATAAATCTCCTTTAAATTATTTTTTTCTTTTTTTACTTATGAGTTAATTATATCGCTTTCTTTTTTTGACTAGACAATATCAAAAAGGCGAAATAGTTTTTTGCCAAAAATGAGGGTTACCTATTTTTTTGTCAAAATATATTTAATAAAAATATACATGATATGGTATAATATATAGTATAGCTTTTTATTTCATCGAAAGGAGTTATTAAATTATGAAAAACACGTCTTTTTTTAGCTATCTTTGACACATTATTTCATTTTATCTTTACTTGGATTTTTCTATTAACAAAGAACTCTGCAATTTTCTTTGTTTCACTTCCCTTTTATGTTGGAACTATCGTTTTTCTCAATACTTTTAAACAAAAAAAGCAAAAAAATTAGATGTTTTTGATGATAAATTATTGAGTCTATTGAAAATTTAGATACTAACTATTTATGCAATCGGATTTATGACTTTATATGTTACAACATATTTTAACAGTTAACAATATTTGATCTACCTTTTTAATATTAAATACTTTTTTTGGTATTGCTTTTAGCTTTTATTTTTTTATTGCTTTACTAATTAGTATCAAACGTAAAAGATTAGCACAAGATTTATTAATTGAAAAAATATAGAAAAATAAAAAATCGGCTCATTAACGAGGCTGATAGTCAATGTTCTAAAATATTTGTCAAATGCCTCTTCTATATCTGTAACAGCAACCACTGACAACAATACTACTATTAATATAAACATAATTAGAATAATAAAAGATCGCGATTCAATGTAATTTAAATAAGTGATTAGTGGTAAACTTGAATAAAAACCAATAGTCACGCTTTTTAACAATAATCGCTATAACTACTGTACAAAGTATTAAAACTAAAAAAATAAATTAAGTGATAATCTGCCATTGTCCCAAAAAAATGTTGCGACTCCTTTTCCTCCTTTAAACTTAAAGAACACTGGTTTTTATATGACCTAAGATTACTAAAAATATACATATATATATAACTCTTGAATCGACATTTAATATTTTTAATAGAATAACAATTAAAAATCCTTTAAAAGAAATCTACCGCTAATACAAAGACAAATGATCTTGTACCTAAAACACGACCTGCATTTCTAGCCCCCCACATTCCCAGAGCCTACAGTAGACAAATCTTCTTTGTAGATTTTTCCAACAACTTACCACCCATTATATTACCCAATAAATAAGCTATAATACAATAAATAATACTAGTTATCATAATTTTTTTCTCCTTTCTCCTTATAAACTTATCTTTTTGCTACTTTTTACACCTTCACTAAAAACATTAAACAACCTATAGAAAATGGAACAACATAGTATACTAACCTATAGATTATAATAGTTGCTCCTATTACCTCTTTATCGATACCTAGATTCATTAGACCAATTAATACTAACGCATCAAAAGTTCCCATTCCTCCTGGAATCATAGATAATAATCCCACTATAGATGCAACTATTATTACACCCATTATTTGAAGCTCTTTATTAGCTACTACACTCCCGATATAAAAAAATAAAGGATTATTAGTATAATTAGAGCAGCAAATACCCATTCTAAAAATGAAATAATAGTAAGTTTTATGCTTAAATATCTATCACTACGTATACTCGGTTTTTTAAATTAAAGAATAAGTATAATGGTAAAAAAATAACGACATTAATATTAAACAATAATAAAAACTTTATTGTGCGCATATAAAAGCTTGCCCAGGAAAAATATTCAACACTACACAAATGGACAGTAAACTTATACCTGATAGCATTGATACAAAGTATCATACCTATAGCTGTAGCCAAACTTTTTACCATTTTTTGTATACGGTCTGTACATGTAATATCGTAAACCCCGCACCTATAAATCCACCAAAACCTAATACCATATTAAGTGTATTAGTCATAAAACTAATCTTAAATATACGAAACGAGGGCATATTCTTTTGTTAAATTAATAGCTTTCAAAAACAAAAATAATCATATAAACACAATATTGTTATACCAAGTAAACCACAAAAATATAACAAAGAAAAAAATTTAACATTACCCTAATTGTAATGTTAACTGATATACTTTTTAAAATCTAAACTAGTAATTTCGTTTTTAAAAATAGGAAAAAAATCAAATAAAATATTAGTAATCCTATACCGGTTTGAAATATGTTTTTCAAATAGTTAAAAGGATTTTTTTACCATTAAAATTTTTTCATTCTTTTTCCTTATATATTATTTTTTTCTACTTTTATAATACCATTTTATAATAATTTTTCAATATAATTATTCTAAACACTGTCCTATTGATATTTTTCATTAATCAATATACTTATGTAATCTAAATTAATAACTATCAAATAATTATAACTATTTTTCACAAATAACCATATTTTTCATAGTTATTGTACATTAAATGTCTCTATTCATTATAAAAATACAACAGCAAAGAAAAGCACATACTTCCCTTTGCTGATTTATTATTATTAAAGTTTTTTTATTAACTCTGTTGTTAGTATAGATGAATTTATCGCTGCAATTTTTAGAAATTCATCAAATGTAACTCGAGTACCTTCTTCTGCCTTATCACTGACACTACGACAAACTATAAACTTAGTTTCAAATTGATAACAAGTTTGAGCTATAGCAGCTGCTTCCATTTTCTACCACTTGCATAGTAGGGAATTTAGATAGAATATTATTTTTAAGCTCTTTATCAGAAATAAATGAGTCTGATGTTCCTACTAAACCAAAATGAATATTGTGATTTGGTAAATCTATCTCAGCAGCTAATTTTTTTGTAACTTTTTCATCACTCTTATACGCTGCCGGCATCTGTGGAACTTGACCTAATTCATAACCAAATTCTGTCGCATCAACATCAAAGTGACGTACCTCTGTAGCCACAATCATATCTCCTATCTCCATATTCCCTTGTAATGCTCCACAAGTTCCTATATTAATAACATATTCTGGCTTATAGTGATCTAATAAAAAGAGTTGTCGCTATTGCTGCATTTACCTTTCCAGGAAACTTAACATTAGAACAATATCACGTTGTTCATAAATTCCTTCATAAAAAGTTACATGAGCTATTTTTTTCTTTCTTTAAGGTTTTTCAATTTTTTTCCTTTATAATAGCAACTTCTTCTGGCATTGCACCTATTAAAGCTATCATAATATTATTCTACCTCTAAAACTTTTTATTTCCATAGAATCTTCTGGGCCAGTCGGTAGAGATACTTTTAGCTACATCTCCTACTTCTTTTCCTAACAATGCTTGAGCTACAGGACTTTCATTTGAAATTTTGTATTCAAATGGATTAGCTTCTCACTACCTACAATTTTATATGTTTCTTTCGGTCCATTTGGTAATTCTTGATAAGTTACTGTATTACCAAGGCGAATAGCACTGATTTTTCATCTAATTCAATGATTACTGCATATCGAATCATTTGTTCCATTTCAAGAATTCTTTTGCTCGATAAATCCTTGTTCATCTTTTTGCTGCATCATACTCAGAGTTCTCAGATAAGTCCCCAAAACTACGTGCTATTTTAATTTTTTTCAATAACTTCTGGACGTTTAACTTTTTATAATGTTCTAATTCTTCTACAAGTTGATCATAACCTTCTTGGGTCATTTGATATTCTAATTTTTCTTCTAAAGCCATAGTGATACTCCTTTTTCTACTCTCTATTATATCTTTTTACTATTTTGCTAGTAGAGATTTAATTTTTGTTATCAAAATATCTACTGCTATATCATTATAACCACCATCAGGAACAATAATATCTGCATATTGTTTTAGTTGGTTTTAATATTTTTTTCATGCATAGGTCTTACTGATACAAGATATTGATTAATAACAGATTCTACCGTTCTTCCACGTTCATTAATATCACGTAATAAACGTCTTAATATACGTAAATCACTAGGTGTATCAACAAAGATTTTTATATCCATTAATTCACGTAATTTTTTTCTGAATGTAATCCAAACATACCTTCGATAATAATTACATCTTTAGGTTCTTGATGTTTCTTTTCAGTACTACGTGTATGATTTACATAGTCATATACAGGTAATTCTACTGCATTCCCTTCCATAAGTTCTGTTAAATGAGTGTATAAAGTTCATTATCAAACGCACTTGGATGGTCATAGTTTTGTTTTTACTCTTTCATCCATTGTCATATGACTTTTGATCTTTATAGTAATAATCTTGTTCTATTAACGCTACTTTATCAATTGTTAATTCATCAATAATTCTTTTAGTAACAGTAGTTTTACCGCTACCACTACCTCCAACGATACCAATAATTTTAGGTCTTTTTGTCGTCATTAGCGTCCCATTTCCTTTCTCATCATATTACTCTTAAATACTCTAGAGTCTAATTTAGTTCTTATAATTTGAAGTGGATGTCTTGCTGCATCAAGTAATTCTCCATCTTCATCATAAATTTCTCCAATAACTTGTCTAAATGTATCAATTTCTGGTCCAAAGAATTCAACTTCTTGTCCAGTTTTTAAAAGAAATTACGTTGTTGTATTGTTGCAATACCTGTTTCTTCATCATAATGAAGGACTTGCCCAACAAAATCATAGTTTGTTTTTTTACTTCCTTCATTACCAAACATTTGTTCAGTATATTGAGGAATTTCATAGAAGAATGACATTGCTGTATCACGGTTAGCACATTTATAAAGTTCTAATTTATATTCAGGTGTCATTTCAAAGTTATCAGGATCTGCACAATAATCATCAATTAATTTTCTATACACACTAGCTACTGTGGCAACATAGTGAATAGATTTCATACGACCTTCAACTTTTAGTGAGTCAATACCTAATTCTATAATTTCAGGTACAGCTTCTATTAACGTTAAATCTTTAGGGCTCATTGCATAAGGATTTGCACCTTCATCAAATAGTTTTGTATCTTCATCTTGACCTTCTTCATAAAGATCATAGTTCCAACGACATGATTGACAGCATCCTCCACGGTTACTATCTCTTGCAGTCATGTAGTTACTTAGCGTACAACTTGGCCTGAATATGCTATACATAGCTCCGTGAACGAACATTTCAATCTCAACATCTGTTTTTTTCACGAATCTCTTTAATTTCTTCATAACCAGTTTCACGTGCAAGTACAACACGATGAACTCCTTCACTTTCCCAGTATCGTACTTCTTTGTAATTTGAAATAGACTGTTGCGTACTAATATGTACTTCAACATTTGGTGCAACTGCTTTACATCTTTCTATAATAAATGGATCAGCTACGATTATCCCTCGAACACCCGCTCCTTGAAGTGCGATTAAAAATTCATCTAATCCTTCAAAGTTTTTCATCATGGGCAATTATATTTGCTGTTACATATATATCTGCCCCATATTTTTTTAACAAAGTCGCATCCTTCTTTAATTTCTTCTATTGTAAAGTTGTCTGCATTACTACGAGACCAAATTCTTGCCCTCCAAGGAATACAGCATCTGCTCCATCAATGAATTGCTATTTTTTAATTTCTCTAAGTTTCCTGCAGGGAAGTAAAAGTTCTGGTTTCTTTACAATAACTCTCTTCCCATCTCTAATTTCTGATATATTTGGTATTGCCATAAGTTTAAGTCACATTCAAGTATGACCTATCCTCCTTGTCATATAAATTTAGGGTTTTTATGGTAACCTCTACCTTTTTAATACATAGTTTTTTTATAGAAAAATCCTAAGTCAACTTCTCTATATTTTTGGTTTGATTCTCTCTATATCATTATAGAAATCTTGTTTTTCATCTTCGTACGCTTCTTTATCTTCATAATAAAGGTCTATAGCATCACGATAAATTGTTACTACTTCTGTAATATAGTCTTCATCTTTTAGAACACCATCTATTTTGAATGCACTAACTCCTGCTTCAATTAAACGGTCAAGCTCCTCGATTGCACAAATATCATTAGCACTCATTATATGTGTTCCATTTGAATCTTCAAAAATTGGATAACGTTCATTTCTGTCTTGACTATATAAGAATAACTTTTTAGAATTACTATATTCTTCTATATAGCTTTCTTTTTACTATACATAAAGTAATTATCAACTAACTTTCTTTACAGATTGGAACATGCATAACATTCCTTGCACTTGAACTTCTATCTCATAATCACTTTTACCTGCAATTTCTACAATTTCCTCAATTGTTAGTTCTTTTGAAAGACATGTTCTATATGCTCCTCGTTTACCCCAGTAATTACATGAAAATGAATTTGTTGCTAATGTATGTGGATCCCATTGAAGTTTAAAATCTAACCCTTCTTCTCTTAAAATTGTAATAATTGTCGGCTCTCCAAAGATTAAAGCATCAACATCTAATGTCGCTAAATAGCGAAGATAATCTACTAAATCATCAAGATGTTCATTGTGAAAAATCGCATTCACACTAACATATGCTTTTTCCCAACTTGGTGAATAACTTCTATCGCTTTTTTCAATTCATCTCTTTTAAATTCTCCAGCAAGTCGTAAACCATATTTTTCTTCACCAATGACGAAGCTATCAGCTCCAACATTGATAAGTTCATAAATATGGTCTACACTTTTCGGAGTTACTACTAACTCTACAGTCATTTTAAATCCTCTCATTAATTAAATTTTATGAGAATAACTCTCTTTTTCTTCATTAAAAATAAATTATGTCTTTCATGATAAAAAAATTGTTGTTGCTGCAAGAACTCCTCTTTCTACTACTATATACTCAGTCTTATTTAACTTATTAGGTGAAGCATATGCTTGCATATCTAAATCTTCATATTTTTCAGAGTATGCAAAGCCACATCCAAATAACACAGCTACAAATATCAAGAGTAGCAAACAATCCTATACCTAAAAGGATAAAAATTACCAAATAATGAAGCTAAAAATTACTACCAAAAGTGTTCATTATCATATGAGCACTTCCCATCCTTTTATAATAATTAATAAATGCAGCTACATAATACAAATAGGGATAATATACAATTATTAATGCATACTCCGTACGAGCTTCTAATATAGAATTAATAATTAATAACACCAATAGAAAACTGAAATATATGATTAGAAAAATATTAAATTTTTCTCATGGGTATATACTCCTCTATTTTTCTAGTTGTAATTGCTATTCCGTCTCCAAATGGTAAAATAACACTTTCATATTTATCATGTTTTAATAACCACTCATTGTAGTTGTTTATTTTTCTTGAAAGTTGTTTTTAAATCTCTACTATGTCTAATAATACTAGGATCTGCTACCATTCCTTTAAATAGAACATTATCAGTTAAGACTACAACATCTTCAGCAAAATATAGTTCATATAGTTCAAAAACTTTCTACTTTGACTTTTTGCTCCATCAATAAAAACAATGTCGTATGGTGCATTTTTATTACTTCATCTTGTAGTTCTAAAGCATCAGCATGAAGAAGTGTTATTTTATCAGTAAGATTTCGCTTTTTCTACATTATTTTTAGCAATATTACATCTCATCGTCACGTTCAATAGTAGTAACATTACATCCTATTGTCTCAACAAGTTTAATAGATGTATATCCAATCGCTGTACCAATTTTCCAATAGATTTTTTTGCCTTTTTATTTTTTAACATTTGAATTAAAAATCTTATTCCTATTTTATCGATAATAGGCACTCTATTTTTCTTCAGCAAATCTTTCTAATTCCAAATAAAAATTCATCAAAATCTTCTAATAAATTTATAACATATAAATCATCTTTCGACTCTATTGCAACCATGTTTTACCTCCATATTTATACATCATATTATGATAACATAAACTTTGTTATTAATGCAATTATAAAAGGACAAAGAGAGTTGATAAAAATCAACTCTCTTTCGTAAAATCAATATTAATTATTTTTCTAATGCTTGAACTGCTGTGATTAAAGCAAGTTTTAATACGTCAACTGTTGAACATCCACGAGATAAATCGTTAACAGGTGCATTTAGACCTTGTAAGATTGGACCAACTGCTTCAAATCCACCTAAACGTTCTGCAATTTTATATCCAATATTTCCTGCTTCTAAGCTTGGGAATATAAATACGTTAGCATCCTTGGATTTCTGAATTAGGAGCTTTTAATTTAGCTACTGGAGGTACGTATGCAGCATCAAATTGCATTTTCCCCACCAACTGGTAATGTTGGAGCTTTTTCTCTAACTAATTTTGTTGCTTCAGCAACTTTTAATGTTTCTTCAGTTTTAGCTGATCCATAAGTTGAGAAACTTAACATTTGCAACTTTTGGATTAATATTGAATGCTTTTAGCTGTTTTAGCACTTTTCTACTGCAATTTCAGCTAAACCTTGTGCCATCGATAGTTGTATTAATAGCACAATCAGCAAAAGATAAATCTTGAAGCATTACGAGACATGATGAATGCTCCACTTGTACGACTTACACCTGGTTTTAGTTTTTAATAATTTGTAATGCTGGACGAACTGTATCACCTGTAGAGTGAATTGCTCCAGATACTAAACCTTCTACTTCTCCCATGTATACTAACATAGTACCAAAATAGTTTACATCTTGTAATAATTCACAGACTTTTTCTTCGTTAACTTTTTCCAGCACGACGTTCTACGAATTTAGCTACCATTTCATCATATTTTTCATAGTTTTTCGTGGTCTATAGATTCAATACCAGAAACGTTTAAGAATAGTGGTTGAGCAAGTTCTTCTACTTTTTCTCTTTTCCCTACTAATACTGGTTGAACATAATTAGTAGCACTTAGTTTTACAGCTGCTTCTAATACACGCTCGTCGTATGCTTCTGGAAATACAATGCGTACTTTTTTCCCTTCTAATTTTTCTTGAAGTTCTACAAATAAATCATTTGCCATCTTCATATCCTCCTAATTGTATATAATATCTTTAATATGTTTTATTGACTTTAATGTTACAGCATCTATAAAGCTGCCTTTTCCTAATGCAACATAACCCACAATTGTTCCTATATAAAATATAATTAATAACATGATTATATTGCAGAATATAACGTAGTACTTTATTGTCTATTTTCATAGTCATTTCCCTACTCTTCAATTCTTCTAACATCGGCTCCAAGTTTCCTCAATTTCTCTTCAATATCCACATATCCTCTATCAATATGATATATGTCTATTACCTTTGTATAACCCTTAGCCATAAGTCCAGCAATAATCAATGCTGCTCCAGATCGTAAATCTGTTGCCCTTACAGTAGTCCCCTCTAAATGAGCTGGCCCTTCTATCAATGAACTTCTTCCTTCAATTCTGATTTTAGCATTCATCCTTCTTAATTCTTCAACATGCATAAATCTGTTTTCAAAAACAGTTTCCGTTATTGTACTTGTTCCTTTACCTAAAAGTGTCAATACACACATTATTGATTGCATATCAGTTAAAAATCCTGGATGTGGTAATGTTTTTTACGTCAACTGGTTTAAGAGTTTCTAAACTATTTCTTACTCTCATAGAATCTTCAAATACTTCAATTTCTATTCCCATCTCGCGCATTTTACTAACTAATGCAACATTATCCTTATATGGAGCACCTTTAATTAATACATCACCTTTGGTTGCTGCAGCTGCAATCATATAAGTAGCCGCTTCTACCCTATCAGGCATTATAGTATATTCTGCTCCTACTAATTTTTCTACTCCTTCTATTTCTAAAACAGAAGTTCCTTTTCCAGAAATTTTTGCTCCCATTTTTATTAGGAAGTTAATCATATCTTCAATTTCTGGTTCTTGAGCAGCATTTTACAATAGTTGTTTTTCCTTTTGCTAAACAACTAGCCATAATTACGTTTTGAGTTCCTCCAACACTCGGGAAATCAAAGAAGATAGTGTCACCCTCTAATTGTTTACTTGATCTAGCTTCAACAAATCCAGCATCTTGGATAATCTCAGCCCCCTAAAATCTCAAAACCTTTTAAGTGTTGATCAATCGGTCTACTACCTGTTGAACAACCTCCAGGCATTACAACCTTAGCACTTCCTTCTCGCGCTAACATTGGCCCTAATACTAGGAACGAGGCACGCATTTTGCCCTACAAATTCAAATGATGCTTCTGTTACTAATGGATTTCTCGCATCCATCTCTAATGTATTTTTCTTCTGGTTTTATAATTTACTTTTTACTCCTAATGATTCAAATAATAAACTACTGGTTTTAATATCTGAAAGCTTTGGAACATTATAAAACTTACTTTGTACCCTCTGTTGCAATAATCCAGCTGCTAATATCGGTAAAGCAGCATTTTTTAGCACTAGAAACTTGTACTTCTCCTATTAAAGGTGTACCACCTTTAACCAAAATTTTTCCAAGTCATTTCCTCCATATCTTAATTAACATTTAATATCATCTACTATAGTACCACAAATTAAAAAAATAAATAAAGTTTGAATTTTTTTATTTTTCAGTTCTTTTTATCTCTACAACTAATCAAAGATACGCTTTAATAAATGGTTCATATTTATTAACATAAATTATCTAATTATCTTTTTATAATTCATCAAAAATGATAATTGAGCTTTTTCAGGAAGACCTTTTAAAGTCCCCATTTCTCTTAAGTACTCGACTACCGTAGACGAAACACTTCCACGTTTAGAAAAGTCTTCTATTGATAAGAATGGTTTTTCTTTTCTAGCTTGAACTATTTTATTAGCAACATTATCTCCAAGTCCAGGAACAATTGAAAATGGAGGGATAAGTGTATTCCCATCAATAATGTAGTCATGACTTTCTGATTTTTCTAAATCTACTTTTTGAAAAATGCAAAACCACGTTCTAACATTTCTATTAGCAATCTCATAACTTACGAGTGCATCTTTATCTTTAGCAGTTACTTCATTTTTATCTTTTGTTTTAATTTCTTGAATTTTTGCCTTTAATGATTTCTCACCTTTTACTACGGTAATAATATCAAAGTCACTTGCCCTTACTGAATAATAAGCACAATAATAAGTTAAAGGCTGATGCACCTTAAACCATGCTATTCTAAGTGCCATAAGTACATAAGCACATGCATGAGCTTTAGGGAACATATACTTAATTTTTTTACATGAGTCTATATACCATTCCGGTACATCATTATCTCTCATAGCCTTCTCAAAATCTTCTGTAAGACCTTTCCCTTTCCTTACACTTTCCATTATCTTAAACGATAATCCTTCTTCTAATCCAGCATGTATTAAGTAAACCATTATATCGTCACGACATCCAATTACATCTTTAAGTTCACATGTTCCATTTTTAATTAGTTCTTGAGCATTTCCTAACCATACATCTGTACCATGTGATAATCCTGAGATCTGAACTAACTCTGAATATGTAGTTGGTTTTGTATCATCTAACATTTGAATAACAAAGTTTGTCCCAAACTCTGGAATACCAAATGTTCCACTTGCAGAGTCTACTTGTTCTCTTGTAACACCTAATGCTTCAACAGTTGAGAATATACCCATCACTTCCGGATCTGATACATCGATTGTTTTTGGTTCAATACCAGATAAATCTTGAAGTTTTCTTATCATAGTTGGATCATCGTGTCCAAGTATATCAAACTTAAGAATATTATCGTGAATAGAATGGAAGTCAAAGTGAGTAGTTCTCCAAGGACTTGTTTCATCATCTGCAGGATATTGATATGGAGTAAAGTCAAAAATATCCATATCATTTGGCACTACTAGTATCCCTCCTGGGTGTTGACCAGTAGTTCTCTTAGAACCTTCGCATCCTGATGCTATTCTCTCAATATCTATACTTCTTTTTTCTATCTCATTCTTCTCATAATAATCTCTAGTAAATGAGTAAGCTGTTTTTTCTGCTACTGTTGATATAGTCCCAGCACGATATACATAGTCTTCTCCAAAGATTTCTTTAGTGAAATTATGTGCTGTAGCTTGATATTCTCCTGAGAAGTTTAAATCTATATCGGGTACCTTATCTCCGTTAAATCCTAAGAAAGTTTCGAAAGGAATATCCTGACCATCTTTTATCATTTTTACATCACAGTGAGGACAATTTTTATTAGGTAAGTCAAATCCTGATGCATATTCTGCATTTAAGAAAAATTCACTGTGCTTACATTTTGGACAAACATAGTGAGGAGCTAATGGATTAACCTCTGTTATCTCCATCATTGTAGCAACTAATGATGATCCAACAGACCCCCTAGATCCAACCAGATATCCATCATCTAGAGATTTCTTAACTAATTTATGTGAGATAAGATATACTACTGAAAATCCATTACCAATAATAGAAGCGAGTTCTTTTTCTAATCTTTTTTCAACTATTTCAGGTAGTTTATCACCGTATATTTTATGCGCCATGCTATAGCTTAAATCACGTACTTCATCTGCAGCACCTTCTATATTCGGTGTATACAATTTATTTTTTTCAGTGGGACTACTAATTCAATTAAATCAGAAATTTTATGAGTATTATCAATAACTATTTCTTCACGAAGTTTTTCATCTAAAAATGAAAATTCATTTAACATTTCTTCTGTAGTTAGAAATGTTGCCATTGGTTTAATGTCTCGAGCTCCAGGGTTACTTTTTACAGTTAATCGTAGTATTTGTCGATAGACATGTTGATATTCATCTAGGTAATAACAATCCCCTGTTGCTACAACTATCTTATCTTTTTTCTTAGCTATATCTATTAATTTTTTTAGTAATTCTTCTAACTCTGCTTCATCAGTTATGCGTTCACTTCTTATAAAGCTGTGATAGTGATTTTTAGGTTGTATCTCAATATAATCATAAAAATCGATTATTCCTTCTACCTTATCCTCTTTTGAATTTAGTAATTCTTCAAAAACCTCATTTTCACTATTTCCACTACCAATTAATAAATCTTCTCTATATTGCTCCAATAAACTTCTCGGAATAGTAGGTTTACCTGATGAAAGATAATCTGTACAGCTATATGAAACTAGTCTAAATAAATCTTTTAATCCTTTAGCATTTTTAACTAAGATAGAACATGGAAAAGTTCTTGATCTTTTATGTGCAAGTTTTAAATCTATCTTCTCATCAATTTCATTATGATATTCAATACCAAGTTTATAAAGTTGATCTAACATTTTCACAAAGATTTCAGCTGTAGCTTTTGTATCATAAATGGCTCTGTGGTGTTGCACCAAACGAACTTTATAAAGCTTAGCTAAATTGCTAAGACCATGTCTCTTAGCTTCTTTATTTTCTGCACGTGAAATAAATAAAGTATCTATACTAGCATTGTTTTTATTTTTTAATCCTAGTCTTTCAAAGCTTTTATCTAAGAATCCTAAATCAAATTTTGCATTATGTGCAACAAGAATATCATCTTCATCTAACCAATTATAAAAATTAGTCATTACTTCTTCTTCAAATGGCGCATCTTTAACATCGTCATCTGTGATACTTGTTAATCTAGTAATTAATTCTGAAATTGGTCGTCTTGGATTAATATAACTTTCAAAACTATCTATTTCAGCACCATTTTTACTTTAACTGCCGCAATTTCTATTAATCTATCTCTTTCTGCAGAAAGACCTGTTGTCTCTACGTCAAATACTACATATGTAGCATCTTTTAAACGTAGTTTCTTTTTATTAGTTGTTGCTGTAATGCTATCATCCATTATAAAAGCATTAAGTCCATATATCGGTTTTAGTTCTTTACCTTTTGAACTTAAACAAATTTCTGGATAAGCTTGTACACCATAAGTATCAGTAAATGCAATTGCTTCATGCCCCCAACTTTCAGCTCTTGCTAAGTAATCTTTAGCTGATGAGACACCTTCTAATTGACTCATTTTTGTATGAGTATTTAACTCAATTCTTTTTCTTCCCTTATAGTTATCTTTTTTCTCTTCTTTACTAACTAATTCAAGAAGTTTTGGTTCAATAATTGTATCTCTTAAATATGGATCATTACTAACCGTACCTTGTACTTTAAGCCACTGACCTTTTTTAATTCCTTTTACTGATTCTATAAGTTCTGTTCTTCTTTTATTTTGGAATTTTGCATTTGGTCCATTACCAAATAGTCTTAAAATAATTGAGTCGCTATAATCTGTTAATTTTAAACGATATTGACTTGTACCATTTCTATGCGAAATCTCTTCAGTGCCAAAAACCTGTGCCATTATTGTAACATCACCAGCGTATCCAATGACATCTTTAATTTCTACTATATCTTCATCTTTGATTTCTTTTGCGTAGCGATTACCCCCACCAGCACCAAATCCACTAAATTTCTTTTCTGGTTCTTTAGGTCGGCGTTCCGCTTCTTTTTTCTCAAATTCTTCAAGTTTTTCTATCTCTTTAGAAATCTTTTCTTCTTGATTTTCTATAACAGCCTCTACATCTTGTTGCGTAAATATCGGAACTATATCTTTAACCTCTACACCAATATTAGAATAACTAGTTAATATTTTATCTTTTCTATCATTAATAAAATTATTCCAAACTGTTGGTACTTTTATATCTAAGTTGATTATATTATTCTCTAAAGTTAGTTCAGTAAATATTAAACTTTGTAGTAAACCAGGAGAAACTTCAGAAAAATTTTCTAAAATTACGTACTTCCAATATTCTTTTTATTTGATCTTCTAAGACCGAGTCTTCTAATTTTAAAACAATAGTTTATATATATTCATCAGAAAAACTATCTCGTAATTTTTTGAATAAATAATGTTAATGTTTCTGAATTAGGTAAATTCTTACCACTGAAAATTAAAAAGTCCATATTTTATGTCATTGTCTTTTTCTATATTGTTTAAAGAAAAATCTATTAGACTTGTATTTGATAATTCCTCTTCTAATTCTAACGTTTCTATTAACAGAGAAAAATGCTTATTACCCATGCTTTCCTCCTACTTTCTATTTTTATAAATCCATATACAATCTATACTCTTTTTTATTACATTTCTAAGTAAATATGAACTTAGAATATCCACTCTATTATACTAAAAAAACTAACCAAAAAACAAATTGTTGTTCATCGACTTTGACGAAAAATTTATTTCTGGTTAGTATTTTTAATTTTACTTTATTATTTATAGAATGCTTCTACTTTTGATAATACGTCTTCTACTTTAGTATCAACTTTTTCTAGAGTTTTTCTTTTCTTTAACTTCAACAAGACCTTCTCAACTTTTTCCCTACAACTACTTGTAAAGGAATACCAATTAGATCAGCATCATTGAACTTAACTCCCGCACGTTCAGCTCTATCATCATAAGAACTTCAAATCCTGCTTCTGTTAATTGTTTGTATAACTCTTCACTTTGTTTTACTTGTTCTTCTTTCTTAACATCAACACATACTAAATGAACTTGGTATGGTGTTACCTCTTTTAGCCAGACAATACCTTTTTTTCATCATTATGTTGTTCTATTATCGCAGAAATACAACGAGTTACCCCTAATACCGTAACATCCCATATAGAAATGATTAGCTCTTCCATTAGCATCTAAATATGTAACATTCAACGCTTCTGAATAACCCTTTTCCTAGTTCGAAAAACTTGTCCGACTTCGATACCTTTAGCAAATTTAGCTGGACCTGATAAGTCTTCTGCTAAGTCTCCTTCTTCTATCATACGAAGATCATAATAAGCATCAACTTCATAATCACCAGGATTTACATTGATATAGTGGAATCCTTTTTTATTAGCTCCGCAACTGTGGTTGTACATATACTTAATCGCATTATCCCCAATTACTTTACAGTTTTTAATGCCGAATGGTCCCATGTAACCTACTACTCCGCCCATAACTTCTTCAATTTCTTGTTCAGTAGCCATCTCAACTTCAGAAGTTCCTGTAGCTTTCATAAATTTAATATCGTTAAGTTGATCATTACCACGCATAAGAACTAGATAAAATTCTCCATCAGCTTTTAGAGCTAAAGCTTTCATAGCACGGTTAACTTCAACACCACAGTATGCTGCGATATCATCAATAGTTTGTTGATTTGGAGTTTCTAATAAACTGCGTTCTTTTTTCTCAAAATCAGTAGGCATAGTATAGTTTTCTTCAACTACTGCTGCTGTTTCAATGTTTGCTGCATAATCACTTTCTTCAGTATAAACGATTGTATCTTCCCCAACTTCTGCTAAAGCTTGGAATTCGTGAGTGTAGCTACCTCCAATGTTCCCTGAATCAGCTTTTACCGCTCTATATTTTAATTCAAATCTATCAAATATATTGCTATAAGCTTGATAATAGTCATTATATGTTTCTCTTAACGACTCTGGAGAATCATGGAATGAATAACCATCTTTCATAATAAATTCTTTCCCACGTAATAGTCCTAAACGAGGACGAATTTCATCACGGAATTTTGTTTGGATCTGATATAAGTTAACTGGTAATTGTTTATGTAAGTTACCATATTATTAACTGTTTGACAAATAATTTCTTCAGCTGTTGGACTAAGAGCATATCCTGCACCTTTTCTATCAGTAACACGAACAAGCTCATCACCCATTTTGTACCAACGACCAGATTCTTTCCAATAGTCTTCAGATTGTAAAATTGGCATAAGTAATTCTGAAGCACCAATTTTATCATGTTCATCCCCTAATTATTTTTCAATATTTTTAATCACTTTTGTTGCTAGCGGTAGGTAAGTGTAAACGCCTGCAGATACCTGCTTCACCATCCCCGCTTTAATAAGCAACTTATGACTAATTGCTTCTGCAGAGGATGGTACTTCTCTTGTTGTTGAATAAATGTTCTTGATTGTCTCATAACAATACCACCATCTCATTTTTAAAATTACTTTTATTATACCACAAAACACATTATTTTGCTAAAAATATTAAATATATATATTTATGTATTCTGTATTAATATACGCCAAAATTATTTACAGAAGCAATTTTAAAATTTTTCCTATAAAAATATATACTATTATTTTGATTTTACTATTTTTAATTTTTAGCAAAAGAATATAGTATAATAAATTAGATAACTCTTTATGGAGGAGTGTATGTTTAATTACCCTAATAAAAATACTTTTGTTCAAAAACTAAATATTCTAACCGTGGAATGGAGTTAGAAGATGACATTAATTTTGCGAATAAATACTACTTAAACAATGATATTGCAGTTATTCATAAAAAAACCTATCCCTATCCAAATAGTAGAGGTAAGTTACCCAAATAGGGCTAGCGCTATGATTACCAAAAGCTTTTTACCAAACACCTTCAACTACTGACTATAATGGTTTTATGGAATGGTAAATATATAGATTTTGAAGCTAAAAGAAACCAATTCTTTAACATCATTTCTCTTAACAATATTCATGAACATCAAATTAATCATATGAATAAGGTGTTAAACCATGGAGAATTACGTTTATAATAGTTCGCTTTTAAAAGATTAATAGAACATTTATAATTCCATTTAAAAAGCTTCTATTTTTATGATCGAGTTAAAAAGGGTGAAGAAAATCAATAAAACTAAGTGAATTTGAAGAAACTGCCTTTGAAATATCATTTCACTATAAAATTAGATTAGATTATTTAAATATTATAAAAATAATGAAAGTGAGTTTTTAATATTAATGAAAAATTTATTCAAATATATTAGCGCTATATTCTTCACGATATGCTTTTATTTTATTTTTGTAATACTTGGTTTTTTAGCTATCCAACTGAAAGATGTACCAGATATTACAAAAGCTAACTTACAAGATCCATTATCGTCTGAAATATACGATAAAAACCCTAAATTTAATAGCTACTGTTGGGGCTGAAAAAGAGAATATATCTCCATTTCTGATATACCTGAAAATGTAAAAGATGCTGTTTTGTCAATAGAAGACTCTAGATTCTATTCGCACATTGGGGTTGATCCAAAACGTCTAACAAAAAGCTATGTTAGTTAATTTACAATCTAACTCAGCTAGAGAAGGAGCTAGTACTATAACTCAACAAGTTATAAAACATTCTTTACTTACTTCTGAAAAGACAATGGAAAGAAAGATTCAAAAAGCCTATTTATCATTCAAATTAGAAAGTAAGTATTCTAAAAAATGATATATTTGAAATGTATTTAAATAAAATATATTATTCTGATGGACAATACGGAATCAAAACTGCGGCCAAATATTTCTATAATAAAGATTTAAATGAGCTTACTATACCTCAAATAGCACTTTTAGTAGGTATACCTCAGCAACCTAATCAATATAATCCTTATGATTTTTCCTAATGAAGCCAAAAGTCGACGTAATACAGTATTATACGCTATGTACAACAATGATAAAATCACTGAAAAAAGAGTATGAAGAATATTCTAATACTCCAATAACAGAGGGCTTAATCGAGAAAACAACTGAAGATAGAGCTAATCAACATACTTACAATCCTAAATATGCAGCTTATATTGATGAGATTTCTAAAGAATTGAAACAAAATAAAAACTTTGAAAATATTAGTGATCCTCTTTCTATAGGGGCTAAAAATTTATACAAATCTAAATTCAGATTTACAAATTTATGTTCAAGATATGTTAGATAATCAAACATCCCCTATGAGAGCACATGCTTCTCAAGCAGCAATTACTGTTCTTGATACTAAAAACAGGGCTTATAGAGGCCATTGGAGGCGGAAAAACTATAAAGCTGGTGGGTATAACTACGCTGTTGATTCACGTGTACAGCCTGGTTCTGCAATAAAACCTTTAATAGACTATGCTCCAGGGTAGAATACTATGGTTTGGGATTCTCATACAACGTTCTCAGACACTCCTTATCAAATTGCTGGTACCGACTTCTTTATTCAAAACTGGGATAGAGTCCATCATGGAATTGTTACTATGGAAAGAGCATTGGCTTGGTCATATAATATTCCTGCAGTAAGAGCATTCGAAACAGTTGGTTACGAACGTTCTAAACACTTTTGCTGAAAAATTAGGAATTCCTCTCACTAAGGATGAGCCTACAGTTGCTATTGGTGGAAACGTAGACTGCGTTTCACCCTCTTCAAATGGCAGGTGCTTTCGCTTCATTTGGAAATAAAGGATATTACAACAAACCATCTACTATTGTTAAAGTTTTTTAGTGCTACTGGAAAAAGAACTTCCATCTATGAAGTCAGAACCTATAAAAGCTATGTCTGAAGAAACCGCGTATATTATGACAAACATCCTAAAAAATGTACTATCTAGTAATGGTACCTCTCCAAGAGGTAAGGTAGCCGGATTTGATATGGCTGGTAAATCTGGTTCAAGTACATTTGATGAAAGTGCGTATATCAAATATGGAATAGATGTTGTTAATTCTACTAAAGATAGTTGGATGATTGGATACTCTAGCGAGTATACTGTTTCTGTTTGGCAAGGTGCAGATGTAGTAGATTCAGCTTCAAAAGCACTATCTTCATCTCAAGCACAAACAACACAAGAAATAATGGCTAATGTCATGATGAAAGCTGCCGATAACAAAGCTCCCGCTGCATTTGAAAAACCTGCTGGAATTAGTACAAAAAAACGGTGTAGAATACGCCACACAAAGAAATACTGAAACGGACTATATGTATGCAGGAACAGATAGAGATGCTACCTATCAAGCATCCTTAGCAGAAAAACAAAGAGACAGTCGATCAGCAGTAACTAGTGCATTTAATTCGTTCTCTAGTATAACTTCTAATGCTAGAGCTAACACAGCTAATACAAGTAACTCTAAACCGACATCAAATGCTAATAAAAATCCCGAGCTCGGCGATAAAAAAACCACCCCTGAAAAGGGGTGGTTTTCTCTTATGCCTACTTGAAACTACTAGCTTTCACATTCATTAAAGTACTATTGTATTTTTGATGCTTACTACAGATTAAACCATTCTATTTATTTTTCTTATTTCAAAATAGATTTATATATTTTTAAACTTGTCTAATGTAATTCATATTCTCTTATATATTTTCTTATTATACTTTTATTTAAACCTGGCCATATTCCCCTGCTTAAAACATTTTATTCCCATACATATATTTAAAGGATGATTTTTTTAATTGTTTTAACTTTTTATCCCACACTTGAATAACGACTGATTGCTTGTTGCGAAACTTTACCTCCTGAACTGGCTAAAGTTATTAAAAGGCACATAGATTATAATCCATGTGCCTTAATTAAATTAGTTATTTTCTTTTAGGAAT